>Ga0307998_1000068_pt1 | contig 57501 bp, 44 predicted proteins | sample Davwhametageno37_FD_203147 | JGI IMG/M metagenome (GOLD analysis project Ga0307998, IMG submission 203147) | Marine microbial communities from Davis Island wharf, Antarctic Ocean - #37 | ecosystem: Environmental > Aquatic > Marine > Unclassified | place: Antarctic Ocean: Davis Island wharf... | reverse complement strand
GGAGTAAAACCACGTACTGATTTAATTAACATAAATATTTACTTTAACACAAAGTACAAAAGATTTTATTTAAGAAGCCTCTAGTTTTAGACATCTAATTGTTTACCTTTTCTTATTTTTGAAAAAACAATAACAATGAAAATCTATCGGATTGATGCTTCTTATAAAAAAAAGAATAGTTGGGCGCATTTTGAAGTTGACCAATCTATCGGACCAAAAGAAATATTACAATATAAAAATATTGATGATGCTAAAGAATCTCCTCTTGTTCAGCAATTATTTTATTTACCTTTTGTGAAGTCTGTTAATCTTTCTGACAAAACAATTTCAGTTGAACGTTTTGATATTTTAGAATGGGAAGATGTAATAATTGAGGTAAAAGAGCAACTCGAAACCTATTTGAATGATGGTGGTATAGTTATTGAGGCCAAAAAAAATGATAAAATTCCTGTAAGCGTTTATGCAGAAAGCACTCCCAATCCGGGAGTAATGAAATTTGTAGCTAATAAGCCGCTGGTTTCACAAAGTGTAGAATTTAAAAACATAGATGAAGCAAAAATTTCACCTCTTGCGCAAAAGCTTTTTCATTTTGCCTATGTTAAAGAAGTATTCATTGATGCTAATTATGTATCCATTACCAAGTACGAAGTAACCGAGTGGGATTCTGTAGTCATGGAAATTCGCGAATTTATTAGAGTATTTATTGAGCAAGGAAACTTAATACTAACTGAGGTTCCAACTCCAATAAATACTAATTCTGACAAGGAAAGTATCGAAAATTTAAATCCCACAGAGGAACAAATTGTCTCTATTTTAGAAGAATACATTAAACCAGCAGTTGCCTCAGATGGTGGGAACATCAAATTTGAATCTTACGATGAAAGCAACAAGTCAGTTCACGTTATTCTTCAAGGAGCCTGCAGCGGATGTCCTTCATCTACTTTCACTCTTAAAAATGGAATTGAAAATATGCTTAAAGAAATGATGCCAGGAAAAATAAACACCGTGGTAGCTGTTAATGGTTAATCCATTATGTTTTTCTTTGGAAGTGTAGCCTGGAAATCTTTTAAATAAAAAGGCTCAAAATAGGCTATATCTTCAAAACTACTTTGATTAAATTTTGTCCACGCTAAAGAGATCATACATTGAGCAGAAGGGTAGCAAATCTCAGGAGTTAATTTTAAATTAATTTCAGGTTTTAATGATTTAAATTTTAATGCTCCGTCTCCAAGAATTAAACAAGGTTTATTTCCTACAATATTAGTAAAACTACTTTTTGATAAAACCATTGCAGTTGTTTGATAAATCCAATTTTTATTCGCATCAAATACAGCTGTATAGACTTCCATTCTTCTGGCATCCAACATAGGAATTATATACTCATCTTTTCCAATTGTATGAGGTTGGACCATTGTCTCAAGTGTATTTAAAGCAATTAAAGGTATATCTAATGCAAAACAAAACCCTTTTGCAGAAGCTACACCAATTCGAAGTCCTGTAAAAGAGCCAGGGCCTTTACTAATTGCAATTGCATTAAGTTGGTTTATTTTTAAACCTGAGAGTTTAAGTACTTCTTCGATAAAAGAATGTAATTTTTCACTGTGACTATAAGTCTCGGTAAGCAATTCTTTTTTTGCTAAAATTCGATCTTGAAAACTTATGGCTACAGAACATTGCTTTGTTGTTGTGTCTAAATGAAGAATATATGCCATAACGTTTTAGCAGTTTAAAAAATTCCTCCTGAACTTCCTCCATCCACCTTAATGACTGAACCATTTGTAGCAGAAGCAAGTGGACTACAAATATATGCAATTGTATTTCCTACTTCATCTGTTGAGGCAAAGCGTTGCAGTAATGATGATGGTCGCTCTGTCTTGAAAAAATTTCTTTCTATCATTTGTAGATCTTTTTCCTCAACTTTAGCTTTATCGGCTAAAAATCGCTGTGCGCCTTCACTAAGTGTAGAGCCAGGAACCACCGTGTTTACTGTTACACCTGTTTCCTTTGTAAGTTGAGAAAGACCTCTTGATGTTGCATGCATAGCTGCCTTAGTTGAACTATAGGAAATCATATCTTGAGGAATCAAATAAGCACACTCACTAGAAATAAACAAAATACGTCCCCAATTTCTTTTTAACATTCCATTCAAATAATGTTGAGATAATTGAACACCACTCATTAAATTAACTTGAAATTGTTCTATCCATGAATCAATTGAAGTTTCAAAAAAGGATTGTGATTTATAGATCCCTACATTATTTATTAAAATATCAATCTCTGGTAACTGATCGATACAGTTTTTTGCAGCCGAAGAACTTCTAAAATCAGCTACTATCCCAAAAACATTTGCATCAGAAACCAAATCATTTAGTTTCTTTATTGCCTCGTTTACGGTCTCTTCAGATCTTCCGTTAATATATACTTGCATCCCTTGTTCTAAAAGTATTCGTGCAGTTGAAAAGCCAATCCCAGACGTAGATCCCGTTATAAATGCTATTTTTCCCTTTAAATTGAAATTCATTTTAAATATTTTACCTAAAACAAAATTACCATTTTTTTAATCCTAATAATTTTTCGCCTAAAGTACTTAATTCAGCTTTTTGGTATTTAGTTTGCTCCCATTTTCTTGGATCACCAGGGAAAGCATATCCTTCAGGAGCAATTCGATGTTTCCAAGAATTAATTCTCCACTCTCTTAAAGATTTATTTTCTTCCTCAGCTGGCATCATAGAAATATATTGAGCAATCCGTACCTTGTTTTTTGATTTGTTTGTACGAATACCATGGGCTAAAAGACTATTGAAAATAAGTAGATCACCTGATTCTAGTGATACTTTTTCTATTTTATCTTCTAAGTCTGAAATGTCCGGTTGGAATCTATTTCTATCTTCCGGTTGAGTTAATTTCCAACTATCATAGTTTTGATACAACCATGGAATACATTGAAAGCCTCCCATCTGGGTATCAATCTGATCTGAAAGTGCTATCACACCTTGGACATTCTCAGGTTTAGTTTCAGGGTCGTAGTCCCAATGAATAAAAGCTTTATAATCAAAACCCTCTTTAATTGGAAAGTTAAGATTTGCTCTATCTATAGTAACCCAGAGCTTATCCGTTCCCCATACATCTGAAAAGGCGTCATATATTTTTTGGGACTCTCTATTAGACCACAAATATTGATGATTATATACCTCAACCATACCAGTTCCAGCGAGCTCTTTCATTTGCATTTCTGCACGAGGAGCGGTATACCAAGTACTATAATCATTTGGATTCTTTTCTTCAAATTCCCATAAAAAATTTGCCGTTTTTTTTACTTGATCGTTAGTAAGTGCATTTTTTATAATAACATATCCTTTTTCTCTCCAAAAATCCCACTGCTCGTCAGAAAGTAACTTTAAGACTTCATTATTTGATCTTGTATTTAGCTTTATTGAGCTACTTTTGGAGGCTGAAGGATTTCCAGGAATATCCTTATGCTCACTCTCGAATTTTGGATTCATAAAGTTTTAATATTTATTATTATGAAGATATAAAAAAATACATCTTATTTAAAATATGTATTTTACAATGAAAACTTTTATAATTTTAATCCAAAGTAAAATTCTAAAACTTTTAATTTGAAAATATAATCATATTTAGCTCTAATAATATCTGATGAAGCGATTTCATAACGTTGTTTAGCTTGAATGAAATCGAAAGAATTCATTACACCAGCTTCATAACGATTATTTGCAATTTCAAAAGCTTGTTTTCGAGCAATTAATGTTTTATCCGATGCTTGAAAAAACTTAAGAGCACCTTCTGCATTATTGTATGCCTGATTAATTGTGTTTTCTAAATCTAATTTTGTTTGTTCAAACTGATTTTCAATACGCTCGAGATTTAGAACTCTGCGCTTAATGTTGTTACGAGCAGCAGATCCATTAAAAATTGGAATATTAAGAGATAGACCATAGCTATGACCATCATTTTGACCAAATTGATTTCCAAAAGATAATGGCTCAGCTAATTGTCGCTCTGGAAATTGAGTTACTACCAGTGCTCCATTATCCTTCACAAAGCCAACTGGAACCTCTAAGGTGTTTCCTGTTTGAACTAATATGTCACTATATGAAATACGAGTATTATAATTATAAAATGCCGATACAGAGGGCGCAAGAGTTCCTTTAGCTATATCAATATCTTTTTTTGCAATTTCAATATTAGTGACTCCTAATTTGATGTCATTCCTAAAAGTTAGTGCTTTTTCGAAAATATCTTTAGGGTTTTTTAATAGAATTTCGGATATGGGGATTTCAAAGTCTTCTGAGGATATATCAAATTTTTCATAATCAGTAATTAAAAGTAATTGTGCTAAACTTATACGAGATAAACGATAAGAATTTTCTGCTTGAATTAATGATTGCTCTTGCTGGGCCAAATTAGCTTCTATTTCATAAATGTCCGCACGAGTCAAAACTCCAGCACTAATTCGATCTTGAGTTCGCTTAACATCTTTTTGAGTAAGCTCGAGTTGATAACGCTGAACTTGAGCAAGTTCTCTATTAAATTTAACCTGTAAAAATGCATTTGCAACAAAAAGGCTTATATCATCTTTCATATCATCTAATTCATATTGCCCTGCAATTAAATTTAGATTGGCTTTCGCTAGTTGGTTTATGTTTTGTCTACCATTAAAAATGGTTACACCAACATTTGCACCAAAAGAAGAAAATTGAGTTGTTAAGTTTTCAATTAATCCAGTGGTGATATTTTGACTTAAACCACTATTCCAAATGTGTTGCGATTGTGCATTCAATTGGGGTAAAAAATTACCCATTGCATCTGATTTATCAATTTTTGATCCTTCTAAATTAATTTCAGATTGTTTGATACTGATATTTTTATCTAAAGCTATAAGCACACATTCCTCTAAGGTATATGCTTTTCCCTGTGCAGAAACTACAAAGGTCATTATTGAAAGCAAGAAGGTTACAAATGTTTTCATCTGTTGTATTTTATAATATTAATTAGCTTTTTTGTTATTAATTATTTCTACGCTTTCGCTTCCCTTTTGATTAATCTTCATCTTCATCACCCTTTTTTATAGGTTCTGTTTTATTCCATACTTTTATTTCATCCTCTTCCGATAAGCCTAAAATAATCTCTGTATTAATTCCGTCCGAGATTCCAATTTCAATATCTCTTCGCTCAAATTTCTGTTCTCCTAATGAAACCTCGACATAAGGTTTATTAGTATCTCTGTCAAATTGTAAAAGAGATTCAGATATAACTAAAATACTGTCTTTGCGTTGAAGTACTAATGATGCATTGGCGCTGTAACCTGCACGGACAAATAAAGAATCATTTAAAAATAGATCTGCTTCAATAATGAATTTGACAGCACCCTGTTCTTCGTTTCCTTTAGGTGCAATAAATTTTAATTTTGCTTTTAAAAATTGATTTTCAATTGCTCCAAGGCTTACCTCCAATGCCATTCCAACTTTTAGTTTACCTACTTCTGCTTCATCAACTTTTCCTTCAAAAATCATCTTATTTAAGTCAGCAATAGTAGCAATAGTACTACCTGCATTAAAACTATTACTGGCAATAACTTGAAAACCTTCCTCAACTGGAATTTCAAGAATGGTTCCTGGTACTGTTGCACGTATATTTGTATTAGCAGAGGCAGCACCTCCAGCAGATCCTAAACGAATAATTTGTAAATCAGAAGTAGCATTAGAAACATCTTGCTTAGCCCTACTATAATTTAGCTGTGAATTCTGAAATTCTTGTTTAGAAATAATTTCTTTGGTGAATAAATCGTTACTCCTGTCAAATTCTATTTTGCTATTACTTAAAGTAATCTTAGAATTTGCTAAACGTCCTTTTGCAGTATTTAAACTTTGTTCATTGGGAACCACTTTGATTTTAGCCAGTAAATCACCAAAAACTACTTGATCCCCTTCTTTAACAAAAATAGTTTCAATAATTCCTTGAATTTGAGGTTTAATTTCTACTTCATCTTCAGGAATTACTTTTCCAGTAACTACTGTTTTCTTCTCAATTGAAGAGATAAAAGCTTTTTCTATTTCATACTCAATAACAGACTTGCTGTTGGTTTTTATAAAATAAGCAGCAGCAAATAAAGCTCCTAATATTAATAGTGTAATTCCAATGTATTTTAAAATTTTCATGGTATATATTATATATAATTTTTATTATTCTTCTCTTAATGCATCAATTGGTTTAATACTTATTGCGCGTTGTGCAGGGATCAATCCAATCAGTGTCCCTAAAAAAACCATTATAAACAGAGCTCCTAAAACAAAAGGGATTGGAACTGTGGGATTAGTGTAGGGGAAATCCGTCATATCAATAGTAGCTGCATTGATCCCTGCTAAAACAAAAGCTCCTAATATAATTCCTAGTATTCCGGCAACAACAGTTAAAAATACAGATTCCAGAATAATTTGATTTCTAACTTCAGCAGGTGTAGCACCTAATGCCCTTCGAACTCCTAATTCTTTGGTACGTTCTTTGACTGAAATCAAAAGTATATTTCCAATTCCAATAACTCCAGCAATAATAGTAGCTATTCCTACAATTAGGGACAATAGAGTCATTCCTCTTGCAAATCCTACAATTTTATTGAAAATTTCACCCAAATTAAAACCACCAAATGCACGTTCATCTTCAGGGGAAACTCGATGAATGCTTTTTAAAACTTTTTTGATATCTTTTTCTACTGCCACTACATCCGTCTCATCGTAGGCAGCTATTGTAAACCATTGAACTATATCTCCGGTATTATACAACTTCCTAAAAGTTTCAAAGGGTATAAAAATATCTCCATCAGTTTCAAATCCACCTCCAGGTATAAACTTATGAACTCCTATCACTTGAAAATAAATATCATCTATTTTAATGTATTGTCCAATGGGGTTTTCGTCTTTTTCAAATAATTCAGCCTGTGTTTGTTCACCTATTACACAAACTTTTCGTTTGTATTTTATATCCTCTTCATTTATAAATCTACCTCCATCATAAATCTTTTTGGTAGCTATTTTCGTGTATTCTGGGAAGTCGCCATAAATATTAAAATTACTTGATTTATTTTTTCGAACTACCAAAGGACTTGAGCTACCAAATACACCCTTTGCATTTCTAGGAGATATAAATTCAATTTCAGGAACTCTTTTTTTTAAAAAATCAATATCTGAAAGTTTAAGTTCAATTTGTCTACCAATTTTAAATCCATCATAAGGAATACTAGTTTGTTGGGCCCAAATGAACATTGAATTCATCGCAATATTTTCAAATTGACGTTCAAATCCGTTATCTAAACCTTTAGCAGCTCCAGAGAGAACGATATATATAAAGATCCCCCAGAGAACACCAATAATAGTTATTACTGTTCGTATCTTATTTTTAGAAATAGATCCAAATATTTCTTGCCAGGTATCACGATCAAATATGACTTTAAAACTATTCATCTCTTAATGCGATTATGGGTTTAATACTTGATGCACGCTTAGCGGGAATATAACCGGCAATTGCGCCAAATAGGATTAAAATAATAGTAGCCATTATAGCTGTACTAATATTAATATAAGGATTTTTAATAAAATAAAATTCCAATTTTAATTCAATATTATTTAATACAAGAACTCCTAACATTAAACCAAAATATCCTGATATAGTAGTAATAAAAACTGATTCTTGAAGAATCATTTGAATTATAGAACGTGGAGTCGCTCCCAAGGCTTTACGGATTCCTAATTCTTTTGTACGTTCTTTAACCACAAAAACCATAATATTTGAAATACCAATAATCCCAGCAATTAAGGTGCCTAAGCCAACAAAACTTACAATATATTGAAGTACAACAGCAAATTGTTGAGCTTCTTTTAATTCTTCAGCAGCATTTCGAATATAAATTCCATTTGGATCTCTTGGGGCGATAGATTTTTTTTCTTTAAAATATTTTTTTAATGCTTTTTCATATGCAACAGAACCAACATATCCAAGTTCTTTTCGGTATGTAACTAAAATTTGACCAACTTTGTCATTTCCTTTTTCCATCAATTGTCTTGTCGTATACGGAATATAAATACTACGTTCTTCATTATCACCACTGTCATCTTGAAAAACTCCTATTACTTTAAAAACACTTGTTCCTAAGTCAAAATATTTACCTATTGGATTTTCTGACTTAAATAAATCTTTCGCAACCAATCTTCCTATAACAGCAGTTTTTGTTTTTTCATTAATATCAGATTGATTGACATATCTCCCCTTCATTAAAATAGTTTTTTCAATAAATTGATGATCAGGAGCTATTGCCAAAGTTCTATAGATGTTACTTTGATTTTTATACTTTACTAAAGCGCTCCTTGTGATTCGTGGCGTTACATATTCTGTGAAAAAAGGGAAGTTAGTTTTAATGTCTTCCATATCTCCATTTTCAAACTCAATTCTTCTATTGGTCTTAAACCCTTTATAAGGTATCGATGTTTTTCCAGGATATAGAAAAATAGCATTACTAGCATCATCTAAAAAAAATTCTTGAAATGAATTTTTTAAACCGTTTCCTAAACCAAATAGAATAATAAAAATAAAAATTCCTAAAGCAACGGTAAAACCGGACAAGAACGTACGTAGTTTGTTTTTACTTATTGTATCAAAAATCTCTCTCCAACGGTCTCTGTTAAACATAGGAAGAAGCTAATACTTGTTTTACTTTTTTGTCTTCAATAATAACACCGTCTTTAAGCTGAACAATACGCTTACACATCTGAGCAATATCTGGCTCATGAGTAACAACTAGAATAGTCTTACCTTCTTCATTGATTTTTTGAATCAGGTCCATAACTTCATATGAAGTTGTTGTATCGAGTGCTCCAGTTGGCTCATCTGCTAATAAGACTTTAGGTCTTGATGCCATCGCACGAGCAATCGCCACCCTTTGTTTCTGACCTCCAGAAAGTTCACTAGGCAAATGATTTGCCCAATCTTTTAAACCAACTCTTTGCAAATAATCTAGAGCTGCTATCTGACGTTCTTTTCTAGGAACTCCTTGATAGTATAAGGGAAGAGAAACATTCTCTATAGCAGATTTATAATTAATCAAATTAAATGATTGGAAAACAAATCCTAAGAATTGATTTCTATATTTTGCAGCTTTTGTTTCGTTAAGATCTTTTATGGGAACATTATCTAGGATATAATCACCATCATCTGCAACATCTAACATCCCTAAAATATTTAATAAAGTAGATTTACCTGAGCCTGAGGAGCCCATAATAGCAACCAACTCACCCTCTTCAACATCAAAGTTGATTCCTTTTAAAACATGAAGGGAAGAGGTTCCCATTTTGTAGGATTTATGAAGGTTTTTTATTTTAATCATTTATGTTTTTTAATTAAAAGTCGGACAAAAGTATACTAATTTATTTAGTAGTTTAAAACATTAGACTTAATAAAAAGTTATTTGTTACATCGTGTACCAAATAATAATTTCTTTTATCCATTCTCTTTAAGTGTAATTAAATTTCTGAAAAATTCTTCAAATTTAATTTTTCCTTTTTTTGTAATTGAACAACTTGTTTTAGGGTAATTATCACTAAATTTTTTTTTAATGTGAATATATTTTTCTTCTTTTAATTTTTTAAGTTGAATACTCAAATTACCTTGAGTTGATTCAGTTATTTTTTTTAAGTAATTGAAGTCACATTCACTATTATTAATTAAAGATGACATGATTTTTAATCTAATTGGATTAAACAAAATTTTATCCATCGGATTTATTATCAGACTTAGAATAGAAAAGTGATAGTCCAGGTAATAACACTCCAAAAGAAAGTCCAATTACATTAACAAGGAAAAGATTAATTCCAGGGTTAAAATTTAGATAAAATGTAAATATTGTCAGAAATATTCCACCTAACGTAATGGGTTTGAATTTAATAATCAACCCTGTAATAATTAATATTATACCTAATAAAAATAAAATAGGAGGAATTGGATGAAAACTTTTTAAAGTATACGAAAGAGCGATAATGTATATCCATGATAAATTAAACACTCCCCAAATAATTTTTATAACCCTACTTAGATAGGTTTCATATCCTGCTTTCTTTCTAATCTTAATATTGTAATAAATATTAAGTATGAATCCAATTAAAGGTAAGACTGTCCAAAATAATAATCCTGAATATTGAGCTGACTGAAATACTGAAGGAAAAGCATAGTTAAACAAACTCATTGCAATTATCAAAACGCCCCAAAAGATAAAATTAACACTAAGAGGTTTTAAATTTTCTTTAGTACTCTTAATTATACTATTTATTATTTCAATTTGTTGTTCAGTAGAATTCATACTAATAATTTATACTAATATAAACTAGTTTATTTTATAAACAAGATTTTTTGTGCTAAAAATATATAAAATCTATTTTTTTAGTATTTGAAAGACTTTCCAGCCAACAATACCGACTAAGAGATATGGAATTGCCATAAGATATAAAATACCGTTATTTATTCCCTTAGCTGTTGCCTGGCCTTCTTCAGACTCTAAAACCGCTCGACACATTGAACATTGTCCGTAGGAAGTCTCCATAAAAAAAAAGAAGATGAAAAATAAAAGAACAGAGAAAAGATGTCGCATATTAAATATAGTATGGGGAAATCATGAAGTATACAATAACACCTGTTACCGCTACATATAACCATATTGGAAAAGTATAACGTGCAATTTTTTTGTGATCTTCAAACTGTTTAGTAAATGCTCTCACATAGGTAAATAAAACCATTGGAATTATTCCTATTGAAAGGATGATATGGGATATCAAAATAAAAAAATATACATAACGAATAAATCCTTCTCCACCATAAGGAGTAGAATCTGAAGTCATATGATAAGCTACGTACATCAATAGAAAAACTAATGATAATAGAATGGCAGTCTTCATTAAGCTTTCGTGAAACTTTATGTTTTTATTTTTAATAGCGTTCAAAGCAATTAACAAAATAACTGCCGTTACTCCATTAACTGTTGCATAAATTGGTGGTAAAAAACTAAGGGATGCTACATTTGGAATTCTAACGGTAAAAAGGATGGCAACCACCACAGGAATTAAGATAGATATGAGCCAGATATAGGGAGTGAATTTATTTGTTTTAGGCATTACTTATTCGTTTAATAATTTTTTAATATCTTCTATTAATAAGTCAACTTCTTGAATATCAATATTTTCTTTATCTAACCCCATATAGTAAACAATTGGATTCCCAAATTGATCAGTTCGAGAACGGATAAAACCGTTTTTATCTATTAATGCAAAATAACCCTGGTGTTCAAACCCGCCCTCTACTCTTGGATTTACAGAAGCAAAAATATTAAAACCTTGATTGGCGAGTGAATAGATAACATCTTTCTCTCCTGTTAAAAAATGCCAGTTTTTAGAAAAAACATCATATCCTTCTGAGTATTTTTTCAAAACAGAAGGGGTATCGTGTTCAGGATCAATAGTAAATGAAGCAATACCAAAATCATCTCTAGTACCATAAAAATCTTCCAAACGTTTCATGTTTTTATTCATGATAGGACAAATACTAGGACAAGAAGTAAAGAAAAATTCTGCAACATAAACCTTACCATTAAAATCTTCATTAGAGATAAACAAACTGTCTTGATTTAAAAAAGTGAATTCAGGTACTCTTTTTGGTTCTCCGTTAAGAAAAATATAAGATAGTGGAAGAGCTGATTGAGATCTGCTACTTTGAACAATTGTCTTATTTGTAATTCGATTTAAAATTTTTGGAATAAATAAAATTGAAAATATTAATACTACAAGAAATAGCCCCACATACTTCAGTTTTGACATAAATCTTTATTTTTTTCGATTTGTATTATATATTTTTAAAGCTAATCTATATTCTGCAAGGATAACTTTAACATCATCAATCATCTTTTTATTAATCTGAGCTACCGATCTTGCGTCAAACCCATAAAGAGTTCCATCATCCTCATCATCATTTCTGCCCCTTAGGCTTAAGTCTTTATCTATAATAAAAACATATGGCGTACTAAACTCAGCATTTAACTGTAAAGGTGTATTTAGTGAATTGAAGTGAAGTTTAATCTTATCATTTGTGGTCGGAATAAAATTCCATTTTGACAAATCAGTCCCAACACCTTCACGTAATTCATTTTTCAGTTCCTCAACTTGAGACATTCTATTTTCACTAACTAAAAAGACAAATTGAAAATCCTCAAATTCATAAAAACGTTTATATATTTTTTGGTTTAAATTTAGAGCTTCTGCCTTTTTATTTTGAAGATTTCCTCCCCAATATCCTAGTACCGTTATTTTGTCTTTTAATCTTAAATTTTTATTGTTATTAAAAACATCCGAATTCAATTCAGTAACTTTAAGAGAAAGAATAGGCAACTTTGCAAAGTTGTTTTTACCGGAAGCAAAAAAAAGATACACAAGCAGAGGGAAAATAAACAATATCCCTAAGACCAATTTTTTATAAACCTCTTCCTTTTTCATATTCAAAAAAAAAGCGAATTAAAACGCTTTTAAAATTCTTTTTTTGTTAAAAATTCCAAGCAACAAAACCACTATTCATTACTTCAAAAATATAATCTGCCTCTATTAGAAGTATTAACGCTAAATAGGGAAGTAAAATAACAAGTGGTAAAACAATAGCATTTTTTAAACCACTTTTTTCGTCGCGGATATGCATAAAATCCCATGCTATATAATACGCTTTTACAATTGTAAGAATAATGAAAATCCAATTTAAGATTTTCATTTGCATAAAAGAACCCATTAGAAACTCTGGCTTAATAATACCCAATGCAACTTCAATAGTAGTTATAATAGATAGAAAAATTAATACTCCCCAAATCTTTTGTTGATTAGATTTAAATTTTAATAACCCTCTAAAGATGGCTAATTTATGTGCTTCTGCTGCCATAATATATTTTTTACGTGTGTTATTAAACTAAATAGAAAAAAGTAAAAACAAATACCCATACCAAATCGACAAAATGCCAGTATAATCCTACTTTCTCAACCATTTCGTAATGACCTCTTCTTTCATAAGTTCCTAAAATTACGTTGAAGAAAATGATTATATTAATTACTACTCCAGAAAGAACATGAAACCCATGAAATCCTGTAATGAAGAAAAAGAAATCAGCAAACAGTCGATTTCCATATTCATTGTGAATCAAATTAGCCCCTTCAACGACAGCTACTGTATTGTTTAACTTCAAAAGAGATTCTTCTCTAGAAAGAATTGTCTTTTCTCCGTTTTTATCCAACTTTTGCGTACGAATTAGAAGATTAGAATCTTCAATAAAACCTTTTTTTACTTCTGCCAACGAAAGCGAAGGAAGTTCAATTTCGTCTTGAAACCATATACCATTGCTAAGCTTTTGTGTTGTTCTCTCTGTTTCAATTCCAATAGCAAATTCTTGAATTGAAACGCGTTCTAGTGTTTTAGCGTCAAGGAACTGTAAGATTTTTCCCCCTCTAGTTTCAAGTGCTCCATACTCTCCTTTAATAAAGTTCTTCCATTCCCAAGCTTGAGAGCCGACAAAAATAGCTCCACCTATGACGGTTAAAAGCATGTAGAACGTAACTTTAGATTTCTGCATATGATGTCCTGCATCTACGGCCAATACCATAGTCACAGATGAAAAAATTAAAACAAAAGTCATTAATGCAACATAATACATGGGTGCATCAATCCCATGTAAAAAAGGAAAGTGAGTAAATACTTCATCTGCAATTGGCCAGGAATTGATATTCTTAAACCTTGAAAAACCATAAGAGACCAAAAAGCCTGTAAAGGTTAAAGCATCTGAAACAATAAAAAACCACATCATCAGTTTGCCATAACTGGCCTTAAGTGGCTGGTTACCACCACCCCAATCAAGGTTTTCTTCAGTAGTCGAGCTTGCCGTTACTCCCATATTATTTTGTTAAATTATTTGCAAATTTATTAATTTTTAACCGTAGAAAGAAATGAATAAAAATAAATATACCCAAAGTAAATCAAGAAAATGCCAAAAAGTTACTGAGAGCTCAAAGCCTATGGTATTTTCATTAATATATTTTCCATTCAAAGTCTTGATAAGTACATTAAAAATGATAATAATTCCTGCTGTTAAATGCGCTAAATGAAGTAAAACCAGTACATAAAGATAGGATGTTGTAATTGAACTCTCAGGACCTGTAAAATAATATCCTTGGTCAATAATCGAATCAAAACCACTTAATTGAAAATAAATAAAGGCAATTGCTAAAACCAAGGTCGTAATCAAAAGTGCCTTCGATTCCAATCTTTTTTTAAAACGAATCATTTTAAGAGCTCCATAGAAACTAAAACTACTCATAAGTATTAACGCTGTACTTATAGAAAATGCAAATGGTAAATCTATCTGTTGTATCCAATCTGCTCTTGAACTACTTACAACGTAAGCGCTTGTGAGCCCTGCAAAAGTCATGCTCATACTTATCATACCAAACCAAAGCATCATTTTTTTTGCTCGGTTATTTTTAACAATACTGGAATCGTTACTATTCATTAATTTATAAATTTATCAATTACATAAATCATTTGTATTCCTGTAATGTAAAGAATACTAATTCGTATTAAAAAGCGTGCTGCTAAATCTGTTTTTAAATACATTAGTCGTATTGCGTAATATAGAAAAAGAATACCCAAAAAACCAACTAAAAAAGCAGCCGTTAAGGATAGCGATAGCCTTCCCGTATATTGAAAAACAGGAAGCAAAGAGATGAGAACTGTCCAAAAAGTATAAAAAACAATCTGAAATGCTGTAGTTTGATCAGGAGCTCCAGAGGGAAGCATTTTAAATCCTGCCTTTTGATATTGATTATGCATCACCCATCCAATAGCCCAAAAATGTGGGAATTGCCAAAAAAATTGAATCATAAATAAAACGCCTGACTCAATACCAAACTCATTAGTAGCTGCTATCCAACCCAACATAAAGGGAATTGCTCCAGGAATTGCACCAACAAAAACAGATAATGAAGTTTTTTGCTTTAAAGGAGTATAGAAGCAAGCATATATAAAGATGGATACGCTTGCAAAAAAAGCCGTTTTGATATTAATTGCGTACAAAGCACCTACTCCTAAAAGAGTCAAAAAGACACCCAAAATAAGTGCTGTATTTATATTTATTCTATTCGTGGGTAGAGGTCGATTTTGAGTACGCAACATTAATTTATCTAAATCTTTCTCAAGAACTTGATTAAATGTATTTGATGCACCTACCATCGCGTAACCTCCCAACACAAGCAACGAAATTTTAGAATAACTAATCTCTTCTACTCCTAAAAAGTAGCCTGCAAGAGAAGAAATTACAACTGTAATAGAAAGCCGAAACTTTGTAAGCTGTAAAAAATCACTTAAACCATTTTGAATTGAAAATGTTTGGGTATCATTTGTTTGCATCTAGCTACTTCATTCAGCCTACAAAGATACTCGAGAAATAGATAACCTACAATGAATTGACTCTTTAAGATAAAATATATTATCTATTGAAGTCTGAAAGTAATTGGAATACTAAAAGGAACACGAACAGGTCTTCCTCTTTGCTTTCCTGGTATCATATTTGGTAGTTTAGCGATAATACGCTTCGCTTCTTTTTCTAAATTTTTGTCTGGACCACGCATTCTGATATTTGTGATTTGTCCATCTTTGGCAATGATAAAATTTACATATACACGACCTTGAATACCCATTTCTTGTGCAATTTCTGGATAACGGAAGTTTTTACGAATATGTTTATTCATTTGTTCTTGAAAACAATTTCTCCTTTCAGATTTTTTGACTCTTTCACAACCTGGAAATATTGGCACATCCTCAATTACTGCAAAAGGAACGTCAATATCTTCATAAATTTCTTCGACCTCTACAATTTCGATAATTTCCTCTTCATCTGTTTCAGTAGACTCAATTACAGTTTCCTCAACTTCTTCTTCATCTTCTACAATCTCAATGATTTCTGGTGCTGGAGGTGGGGGTGGAGGTGGAGGTGGAGGTGTTTTTATTTGTTCTGTAATTGGTATTTCCTCATCATCATCATCTTCAACATTTAATGACTCATAACCATACACCTTTTCGTAAGTTTTAAACTCAATAGCTTGCCATGATATAAAAAGAACCAAGGCTAAACCAATCACAAAGTATAAACTACTGTTTTTAGTTAAATCAACTTTTTCATTTTTTTTGAGCTGCATAGTAAACCAATATTTAGTGTGCCAAATTAAAAAAAAAAAATTTAAAACGAGTTATTCTTTGAGAGAATCGAAAACAAAAGGTGAATAAATAAAATTCCTAAACTAACACCTAACAGGTTAGCAAAAAGATCCTGTATATCAAAATGTCTTTGAAAGAAAGAAATAAGTTGTAATAGTTCCAAAATTAATCCAAGAAAAAAAGCATAAATAAATGCTTTTTTTAAATAAAACTTGTAAGTAAAAAAAGCTAGACAATAAATCACAGCTATAGAAAAATAACACACAAAGTGAAGCACCAAATCTCCTCTAAAAAAAAGAAAATACCATTCTTTATTATTATTGCTAGGTGTCTTTAGAGTCAAATAAACAACTATCAAAGTAGCACACCAGGCTAATGTTTTAAAAACAGATTTAGCCTGTAACCAATTCAGTATAAGCTTTTGCATCTAAAAGCTGTTCAAGTTCAGAAGGGTTATTAAATTTCACTTTTATCATCCATCCTTTACCATAAGGATCTTCATTTACAGTTTCTGGAGTGTCTTCTAGATCCTCATTAATTGCGATAATCTCACCTGAGACAGGCATAAATAAATCAGAAACTGTTTTAACTGCTTCTACAGTTCCAAACACAGCTTCAGCCTTTAAGGTTTCATCTAAGGTTTCAACCTCAACATAGACGATATCTCCTAATTCACTTTGTGCGAAATCAGTAATTCCAATGGTGACTTGATCTCCTTCAATTTTTAGCCACTCATGATCTTTAGTGTATTTTAGTTCTTTTGGTATATTCATTTTAAAACTTTAAAAACACAAATGTATAAGATTTATACTATGAAAAAACACTTTTAGTTTCCAAAATTATACCGAATCGTAAAACCAGAACGAATACTTGTTTGTGGAAAAGCTGTAGAGATGGCAAATTCAGAAAAATTATGGTCATAAAAAAAAAGAGCAGTTAAGTTTTTAGATAAAGCATAATCTGCAGTAACCTTTATTGACATTAATCGTTGTCCAGCAGTTACTTGATTATTGTCATATTCTAAATTTCTTAAAACTGTTATATTATCCCGAATAGAAACATCAGCTTTTACGTTTAAATCTCCCTTCAAAACGACACGTCTACCCCCTAAACTAGTTCTAAAACGAACATCTTTTATACGATATCCTAAGCCTACTACATATTCATCACCTGTAGATTCTGTTATTAAGTTATTGTCTAAACTCAATGAAATAGCACGTTCTTTTCTCAATTCTGCTAATAACTTTAAAGAATTATTTAGCTCAATATCCAAACGCATCAATGGATTAAACTGTTCAACTAAATTAATATTAGAATAAAGACGCTCAGAAATAAAATTTCCTAGTTTATCGGTTTGATTGGGTTGTTGAGGATTAAAATCAAAATTAGACTGATAATTAGTTAAAGTATAACTTGCTCTATAAGCATGATTTAGAGATAGTCTTTTAAATATTTTACCTATTGCTTTGATTTCTGTAAGACCTGTAAATTTAAGATTCCAATTTGGTAATGGTGTTTTTCGTGTAGGATTGAGTCCTATTTTATTTGGTTCAGTACCTGAATAAGCTGCTAAAAATGAATTAATCAACACCTCTTGTTGATTTTTTCCATATCCGAATGAATATCCTTCTAAATCTACCCCTATATTTTCAAAAATAGTATTTTCAACTAACCGATTAGAAATAACCTTACGGTTTTGTCTGAATGTTTCAAAATTATTACTTGTTGATCCCTCTGAAAAATTGAATGTAGTCCCCAATAATATAGTTGACATTCCGAAATTTCCAGACACATTAGAATTTTGAGGAAGATAGCTTTGATCCTCTACTTTAAAATTCTCTATTCTATTTTCCGAATAATCTCTCTCTGCATTAAAATCAATAATTAAACCCTTAATCGGAACTACTTGGGCAGAAGCTTTAAATTTACTTGAATGAATCTGTGAAAAAGATTGATTGAAATTAGGAAAACCAGTCAACCAACCCTGTCTAGCTGCTTCATATCTAATATCTGCTTGACTACCCAAAGTATAGCCCAATGTCGGCTGCATTCCACCAGCAAAACCAACTGAAGGAAGATATCCCGGTAATACAGAACCATTATTCTCAGAATAACTGGCCTGAACACGTTTTATAGCAGTTAAAATATCAACTAATTTAGTTAGGCTTTTCTTTAAAATTAAATTTTTCTTTTTTGCAGTTGAATCTTTAGATTGAGTAGCTACTTTATATTTTTGGTTATATAATGATTTGTTCGATTTTAATCCAAAAACAGAGTAAAGTTTTGCAAAAGATAAAGATCCTGTTAACGCTTTTGTATTATTATTTTGAATTGTATTCACAATACCCAGAGGTATACCTTCTTCACTTACTACTTCTGATAAGGCCTCTGATCCTCTTTGCCAATTAAAGTTTCCAGTGTACACATAATTTGCATCAATAAAACTTAATAAAGGAATATATTGAAAAGGTAACTTATAATTTAATGCTAAAGATTGAATGTGTGAATTGGGTTCCCCAGAACTAAATACATCATCCCAAAGAGTTCTTTTTGTTGAAACAAGATCGTTTGAAACTCCTTCACCTGTATTATTCATTTGACGAATAATACTACTTGTTGCAGCATTAAAATTAAATTTTAGTGATCGAGTTAAATTATGACTCAATGCATAATTATAATTAAATAAAAAGTTCCGTTGTTGGAGATTAGGCAAACTTCGTTGTATTGAAGCATCTACTCCCTCCAAATAAACCTGTCTAAACTTTTGATTATTTAGAATTCTATTGATATTAGATGAGGCTTCAAGAGAATTAGGCAGTAAATTGAAATTTAACTTTTGTAACCATTGCCAATATTTCTTTCTGTTAAAAAATTTTACTTTTTTGAAGGGTTCTATCATTTTAGAATTAAACGAAAAACCATAGTTAGCTCCTAAAAGTAGATTTACTTCTTCTTGTTTTTCAATTTCATAATCATGGTGTTCCAGTTCATTATAAGCATATGAAAAATCAAAATTTTCTGGACTATATATATGTGACTTTCCCTTTCCATTACTATTTTTCCTAATTCCAATTAGGCTGATACTTTTTCTTCGAGTATAATCAGTGGATTGATTTCTAATAGAATCACGCTGTGAAATTCTCTTTGAAGTTTGTATTCGATTATCCAATTTTAAATCTTCATAAAACGGATCATATTCTGGCGTAATTAGCGTCTCTCCGCTAGAAAAACTTAATGGTATTGTAAGTCCCCAATTTTTAGGAGTTAATTGATCTAAATTAATATTTGAAACTAAATCGTATTGAATTAAATTTTCTCTACTTCTTTGATTAGGGCTTTGATCGATACTGCCAAAGCCAACAGTAGAATATCTTCCTGATGCAGAAAATGTTGCAAAATCTGCAATATTGGCATCTAAAGAACCAATAGCAGCCCAACCTCCTTTACTATCAATTCCTGAGATTCTCAATTCATTAAACCAAACTTCTCCACATAAGACATCTCCCATTTGTGTAGAAGGGTTTTTCACTCCAATCATCATAGTCTTAATTGACCCCAAAGATGGATTACCTTTAATAGAAAATTTATATTTTTTTTCTCCAGGCAAATCACTAATTGGCGTGAATTCCTGAATATGGTTTAACTCTTCATCAAAATAGATACTTTGACCTAGCCCTAATTGCTGCAATGCCTTTGCTTTCATTTTAGATAAAAGTTCTATTGGAATTTCCAAAGAATTTGATTCAGGTATCCAAACTTCTTCTGCCGTTAAACGATTGGACGTGTTTTCAATATAAGAAGTAGGTTTTAATGGAACTTCTATTTGATAATAATTGTCTTGATAGTCTGTACCTAGTCGAATAAACGCAACTAATCTTCTATCAAATTCATCTTCTGTTCCTTCACCAGGGAGCAGCTCGTTGCCAGGAAGTGATTCCGCATGCAAAAACATTCTAAGTTTATTATATTGTCTCATATCCAGATCTAAGCCTTTATATATACCTCTTGAATCTGAGGGCTGTAAGTCACATACCCTAAATGATAAAGACTGTTCATTCTGACGAATAATAGTATTGTTATTATTTATCTGTTCTCTTCTAATTTCTGGGGGAAGAACATAATTGATAGGCACGCGACTTTCATTTTCTAAAATATTTACTGTACTAATGTCTACTGTTGTATTAGTGTTCTTTAAAATATCTTTATTTAAAGTTTTGTTATACCTCCTCCAATCTCCCCTTACTAGGTCCAAGGTTCCAAATCGGAAAACTATATTCTTTTCAAAACCATTCAAAACCATTCTCATAAATCTTACAGAGCGAAGGTCTTCAATCGAATTAATGGATTTAAAATAGGAGTCAAAAGATGTATTTTCGTAATAATCTTTTTGAATTGGAATTTTAAACTGAATCCACCGAGTAATGTATTCATCACCATTAGAGGCATTAACTTTAATATTATTACGAACATCTGTAACAAAAGGGTGATTACCCACTTGCATGTCCTTGTTTATAGGAACTCGATACTCAAAATAACTATCAATAGTATTCATACTTTGATCTCGATTGATGTCTTCAGTATCTGGTTCAGTTGAATTTCCGCGATTAGTATCATTAAAATTGATAGGGGTATTTTTTTCAAAACCATTATAGTTTTTGTAACGATCTAAAACTCCCCCCTTTGCTTGTAAAAAATATTCATAATTGTCCCCTGCAGGATCATTACTTGGGCCGTTAGTAAATATGGCTTTTTCCTCTTCGTCATTCAGTCCATCCAAACCTACATCTTGTAAAAGTCGATCTTCAGCAACAGAATTAAAGGCGTATACAAGAGACTGATTAGCAGGAACTTTACCCCAAGTAGTTTCATAAACTGGAGTTGTTTCTGAATTAGTAGGTAGTCCATTTTCAAATTGCTTTCTACCATCTCTTAATATATCCTCAGAAATATTTCCTAAATGAAATACAAGTTCTCCTAAATCATCTGAAGAAGATTCATTCCCTGAAAATGTGTCTAATAACCAGAATTCTATGAATTCAACATTCGATTGTTCGAAATTTGTAGCATTTATAGAACGTGTAATACCTGCCCAATTATTCTTTGGATCTACTTTAAATTGATTTTGATTTGCATTATTATATGGCCCTTTTTCGTTAGGATAATAAGCTAAGTCAAAAGTAAAAAGTGTTCCAATCATACCAGGAACTAAATCTCGCTCTGGAAATAACTCGTTAATCTGAATTCTTCTTGTTTCATTTAAAGAAATATCATTATTGTCGATTCCAGAGGGACGTCTAGAATAAAAAACAGGATCTATTGAATACCAAGCGAGTTTAGAACGTCCAAATCCACTTTCTAAACCTTCCGCTTTAGCACCTTTAACATCGTTAATTGGAACACTCGAAAGATTCCAAGCTGTATACCCTTTTACATCAATATTAGTCTGTGCACCTTCAAAATCATCAATATACACGTTCGTTTCACCATTTAATTTTGTATTACGTGGATCATTGGCAGTCAAATTAGCAACTTCTCCACGAAAAGAAAGTTGAGAAATAACATTTGTATTAATGATTGGCAGTTTATTAACCATCCGAGTTAAAAATGGTATTTCAGTTGAAAAATTTGTATTGAATCCAATCATTGTATTATTTACTGGCTCAGAACCATAATTTGCTTTTTGAGTTAAAGGATTTTCACTTAGGTTGATTAAAGTCCCCCCTATATTCATTTTATCACTTATACGATGGTTAATATTTACTCCTGAAAACCGTTTATTTTGCTGATTAAAAAAGGAATTGTTTTCTACAGAAATATCAATGGGGATATTAGATGCTTTTAATCCTTCATCAATAATTTTAACTCTTCCTATTTCATAATTTACGATATAATCCAAACCTTCCTGTAAAACTCTACCACCAGCAGTAACCCTTACAGAACCTCTCGGCACATTAAAAGCACCAATACTAATTCCATCTCCACCTTCAGACTTATATCGCCCCTTTAGTTCAAATTTATTTTTTTCCGTAAACTCCAAAGCTGCTGCTTTAGTGAGAGAATACATCTCTTTGAAAACATATTTTTGTTGGTTTTTATTAAAACTATTATTCAAATTATAATTTTCTTTTTGTGAGTCTGGATCATCTAAAAGTTTGAATAAAAAATTTCCAAAAGGCTCTACTTTAGGAAAAATAATACGTCCATATTGGGGTTCAATAGTAATACCTGGAATGAAATCAAAAAATCCATCTCCTTTTGGAATAATATCCTGGTAAGCATTTAAGCGATCTAAATCAAAGGTATTTAACAATACTTGTTGATTTAGTTTTTCGGGCCAAATAGAAGGATCTACCGGGGTCATATAATTAATTGGAGAAGGATCCGTGTATAATATATTTAATCTAAAGTCTTTTTCTGATAATTGAAAAGCACCTGTACTGTAAATATTTTTCATCATTAAATTCCAAACAGGCTGACGAACATCCGTAACACTACTTTTAAGCATTTTTACTACCAAGTTATTAGTCTGAATTACTTGATTTTGCTGTGTTTGTTGAGAATTATCATTTTGAATTAATGAAGTCCCTGGTACATCCCCATTAGCAAATTCTCCTACTTGATAAACCTTACCCAGATAGGTATATTGAAATGCTACTCCCAAAATTTCATCATTACTTAACCGTTGATTCAAGGAGATATATCCAAGTTGTGGTTGAAAAGTAAACTCTTGTGATTTCAATTTACGTGCGCTTTCCAATACAGCATAGTCATAACCTTCATTAACCCGAACCGTTCCAAATCCTTTTTTAACAGTCGCAATATCACGAATAGCTTCTGTTAATATGCCGCCATATCCAATCTGGTCAGGATCTAACAAATTGGCCTCATTGCTAGGAAGAAAACTAAGATTTTCCGAAGTAAAGAAAGTAGTTATTTGATCATCCAAACGAGCTTTTTCAGGATGGGATTCGCCTAAATCTTGAAGTGCAATAATATTTCTAACATTTTGAGTTTGATATCCTCTATTAGTCACCCAAACTTCTATACGTGTGATTTGTACCGGAGAATTGATGTAGGGATAAGTCTCCAAAAAGCTATCGTAATTATCTCTAAAATATTGACTTATAAAATAATGTCGGTCTTCTTCATAATCGAGAGCATACAAACTGAACTCTTGCAGTTTTCCTCCACCTTGTGTAGTTATATTTTGTGATTGAGAACGTTGTTCAGAAAAAACCCCAGAGATAGTTGTGTTTCCGAATTTCAAATCTGCTCTTACTCCAAATAGGCTTTGAGCTCCTTGAATCAGATTACTATTGATAGGCATACTTATGTTTCCAATATCAATGTTTTGTAAAATAGCATCTTCTGTAACTTTTCCTTTTAAATAATCTGCTACACGATTTCCAACCATTTCACTACTATTAGGCAGATTATTTATATTTTGTTTTAAACCTTCAATTTTTTGACGCGCTAGATTTATATTGTTCTTTACTGCCCCTACTTTTTCTTTGATCTCTGAAACTTTACTTTGGACTTCTGAAACTTTACTTTGGATCTGTTCTACTTTATTTTGAATATTTTTAATACTGGATCCTAGCTTTCCGGGGACCAAACTTGATACCTCTGAAAGTTTAGGGGGATTAAATTGAAGCTTTACTAAATTTTGGAAATCAAAGGTAGATTCGGTATCATAATTAGCTGTAATCTGAAGTCGTTCTCCAATTTTACCTAATAAACTCAAACTAATACGTTGGTCAAAATCAAAACCATTATTTCTATTATTTATAATTGAAGCATTGGGATTATCATTTTTTTGATATCGATAACCCAAATCAATCCCAATTGATCCTTGTGGTGAAATATCGATTGCATTACTTCCAAAAACAGATTGAAAAAATTTATTGTTTACATATAATTCAGGCAGAAGATTTTTTTGAGTTTCTTCTATATTAGTTCCGCGACCGCTAAGAGCTTGTGTCTTTTCTTTAAAATATTTTTGCATTTGTTCTTTTAAAACAAAAGCCTCGTATTCTTTAACAGTTAGAACCAGCGGTGTGTTTATTGGGTATCCATCTATTTCTTTAGAAAAAATATAAAGACCAGTTTTGATGTCATAGGTATACTTACTTTCAACACTACTAGCATCTGGAAGCGAAATAGAACCTAACTGAAATTTGTCTTGTGCAAATATGGGTGCACTAAGAATTAGCGTCCCAAAAAAGACTAGCCAAAAAATGTAGGCCGCTTTAAAAACTACATTTTTTTTTCTTTCAACCAAAGGGTTTTATAATTTATTCAAAGCTGCTTTTATAAGTTCTTCAACAGAACTGTTAGGAGCACTCTGAATTGCGTTATCAACTACTTTATCAGACTGCTTTCTTGAGTAACCAAGAACCTCTAAAGCTGATAACGCTTCTTCTTTGATTGTATTGTTTGTGAAAGGTTCAATTTCTTCACCGTCAAAAAGATTTAACATTTTATCTTTTAGTTCAATTAAAACCCTTTGGGCTGTTTTTAAACCAATCCCTTTTACTGACTTAATAGTATTCAGATCTTCAGTTACTATAGCGCGTTGGATTTGCTTAGGCTCTAATGAAGAAAGCATTGTTCTAGCAATACTGGCACCAATTCCAGAAACTGAAATCAAGAGACGAAAAACTGATCTTTCTTTGGGTGTATAAAAGCCAAAAAGAGTGTGAGCATCTTCTCTTATTTGCATATGGGTATATAATTTTATATTCTCTTCGTCTCCCAACTGTGAAAATGTATTTAAAGAAATGTGAAGTTCATATCCCACTCCATTACAATCTATAACTACTGATGTAGGTGATTTTTCAATTAATCGCCCTTTTATTTGTGTAATCATAACTTTATTTATTTTTTGATTGGGCGTCAATAACTGCTACCGCAGACATATTTACAATTTCTTCAACTGAAGCTCCTAATTGGAGTACATGAACAGGTTCACTCAAACCCATTAAAATAGGGCCAATAGATTTTGCTTCGTTTAATTCCTTCATTAATTTGTAGGTTATGTTTGCCGCATCTAAATTTGGAAAAATCAATACATTGACCTTTTTATTACTTAAGGCGGAAAAAGGAAATCCTTTTTGAAGTAATTCTTTATTTAAAGCAAAATCAGATTGAATCGGTCCGTCTACTGTCAAATCAGGATTACTTCGGTGTAAAATTGAAACTGCCTGTGATACTTTTTTAGCTTGAGGAAAACGTGATGATCCAAAATTTGAAAAAGAAAGCATGGCTATAACTGGCTCAATACCAAATAATTTAGCTGTGTAACCTGCCATCTGTCCAATTTTAGCAAGTTCTTTTGCACTGGGTTCTACATTAATTGTAGTGTCTGACAAAAACAGAGGCCCTGATTTAGTTAACATTAAGTTAGTTGCTGCTACTCTTTTCACACCCTTTGCTTTAGAGATAGTCTCTAAAATAGGTTTGACTACAGATCTATAACTTCGAGAGTAACCTGAAATCATAGCGTCAGCATCTCCATTTTTGATCATCATTGCAGCATAGTAATTACGCTCCCACATTAACCTTTGTGTATCATATAGAGTGTACCCTTTTCTTTTTTGTTCTTTCCAAAAAAGTGAAGCATACAAATTGCGGTCTTCTGCATGGCGATCTTCCTTAGGGTCTATGATTTCAATTTCTTCATTAAAATCAATAGCTTCACAAAGAGATTCAATTGTTGCACGATTACCCATTAAAATAGGATATGCAATTCCTTCTTCAAATACAATTTGAGCTGCTTTCAAAACATCCATATGATCTGCTTCAGCAAAAATCAAACGCTTTGGAGCTGCTTTGGCACGATCATGCAATATGCGAATCATTTTTTGACTGTTTCCCAAACGATTTTCGAGAGTTTCTTTATAACGGTCCCAGTCTTCTATTGGTTCTTTAGCTACACCAGAATCCATTGCAGCTTTAGCTACAGCGGGTGGAACCGTTGTAATCAATCTCGGATCAAATGGTTTTGGTATGATATAATTTTTTCCAAAACTTAACCTAGTTTCATCATAAACCAGATTAACTTGTTCAGGTACAGATTCTTTTGCTAACTCAGCTAATGCTTTGACTGCAGCCATTTTCATGTCTTCATTGATGTTTGTAGCTCGAACATCAAGAGCTCCTCTAAAAATAAAAGGAAAACCTAGTACATTATTCACTTGATTGGGGGTATCAGATCTTCCTGTTGCCATAATAATATCATCACGAGTTTTACACGCTAAATCATACTCTATTTCAGGATCTGGATTTGCCATTGCAAAAACAATAGGATTATCTTCCATGTCCAAAAGCATTTGTGGCGAAACAATATCGGGTTTAGATAAACCTATAAACACATCTGCGTCATGCATTGATTCTTCTAAGGTGTTAATATCTCTATTGGTTGCAAATTGCTTTTTTTCAGGACTCAAATTTTCACGGTCTTTACGAATAACCCCTTTACTATCAAGCATTATTATATTCTCAAGCTTTGCTCCAAATGCGTGATACAATTTAGTACAAGATATTGCGGCTGCACCCGCTCCAGAAACTACTATTTTAACAGCATCTATTTTTTTTTCAGCGAGCTCTAAGGCATTTATTAAAGCTGCGGCTGAAATAATTGCCGTACCGTGTTGATCATCGTGCATAACAGGAATATCAAGTTCTTCTTTTAAACGACGCTCAATTTCAAATGCTTCTGGCGACTTAATGTCTTCTAAATTAATTCCCCCAAAAGTAGGAGCAATAGCCTTGACAGCTTCAATAAATTTTTCAGGATCTTTAGCGTCGATTTCAATATCAAAAACATCAATATCTGCAAAAATCTTAAACAACAAACCTTTACCCTCCATCACAGGCTTTGATGCTTCAGGACCAATATCCCCTAAACCTAAAACAGCAGTTCCATTTGAGATTACTGCAACTAGATTTCCTTTATTGGTGTATTTATAAACATCATTTTTATTTTTATCTATTTCTAAACAAGGAATTGCAACTCCAGGAGAATAGGCTAAAGCTAAATCACGTTGAGACTCATATTTTTTTGTAGGTACTACTTCTGTTTTTCCAGGTCTTGGTTTAGCATGATATACTAATGCTTCTCTTCGTTGTCTTTCTTTGCTCATATTTGAGTTATTAAACTATTTAAAAAGATATTAAATTCGGAATACATAAATTAAAGTTAGGAAGTTTTTGTTCTGCTAGCAAATAAAGAAAAATTCATTTTGATGTTTTCTAAAAACAAGTCATTTTTTTTAATTCTTATTATTTTAATTCATCCCAGCAGATACAGTTTCTACTTTTGTTTGGATTTTATCTACAATGTAATCACCAACAGCTTGACCCTGATTAACTCCCTCTGTTATAGCCATCATGTAATGAATTCCTCCATATAGTCTTGAGATAGCTGCTTCTTCAGAGGCATGCATAAAAGACTTATATTTTCGCTCAGGTAAGCCGTATGCAATTTCTGATGTATCAGTAAAACTAAAATCAGAACCATATAAATCAGTCAAGATTATTGCAGCAGCTCTTGAAATTACAGAATGACCACTAGTATATTCAGGAAATGGTGGAGTCTGAAGAAGAGGAAGCCATTGCTGATCATAATACTGATTAATTAAGGTCTCTGGGCGAACTACAAGGGTATTCCATTTCTCGTCCCAACAGCTAATAAAACTATCAAATAGAGCAATCGAAACATTTGTATATGCATTAATAGTTTCTGAGAAAGAACTTTTTGCTTTACGGGTAGCAACAGCAGTTATTCCAATCCAATGTCCTCCTGGTGTTATCTTTTTTGTTGCAAACATTGAATGTCCTCGATGATGAGAAACATAAGGATTACAATCCCAAAATTTTGCGATTTCAATTTGATCTTCTTTCAAATTATTGGTTACCAGATAAACCTCTGATAATTGTTTTTGAAAAGGACTTCCTTCTGTTAGATCAAAATTTATAGGAGGTTTTGGTGGGAATTGATTTGATGAATCTAAAACCATTGTTCTGATTTTTCTCCAATGAGGTTCTATACCATCCATATAATCTGGAGGAGTAGGTTTCCAAAAACGATCTTCTTCTTTTATTGTATATTTCGGGAAGGTTCGTGTTTGACTATACATGTCTTCTGATGCCCAAATCAAAATATCTTCAGCAACATTTAAACCATATTTTTCGGAAGCTTTTATAACGCTTTTTGGGACATCTAGATCCTCTAATTTTTGCAAAAATTTAGTCAGATATTGATCCATTCTATCCTGTGAAAACACTAACTTTTTACCTACCTCATTGAAAGCAAACAAAGCTGCCAGGTTGAAGTTAACTTGCTCATTTTCTGGACTCAGGATTGGTTTTAGGTCCTTTACCTGACCTGAAAGAGTGTGGTATTCTTGTGGGTATTTTTTGGCCATAATTTCATAAGCAGCAATAGTGGGATATAAGTAAACTCTTGTGGCTACTGGAGGTGAAAAAATGTCATATACAACTATGTCTGTTAGATTTTGAATAGCTTCTTGAAAAAACTCAGGATTTTTAAGTTTATTTTCATAATTATTTTTGTTTTCGAAGTTTGAACAACGGACAAAAATTAGAGTGCATAAAATACCTAATAACTTAGTCTTATTCATATTATTAATTTTTTGAATTAAATGAATTTGAATTTTTTAGCATTCCCTGTAATATAGATTTAGATTATATATATATATGAAAAATTTCTGCTTTTAATAATAGTTAAACGGATTAATATAGATCCATTTAACGGGTTTTTTTTATTTAAGGTCTTTTTTAAAAACTAACAATCGATCTTGATTTTGAGCAACTATGATCAGTTCATCTCCATTTTTTAATTTAATTTTAACAATATCTTTTGCATTTCCAGGAATATTAAATCCTGAATCATTCGCCTGAATTATAGAAAATTCTTGATTTTTTTGAGATTCTAATATTAGCCCTCTAAACCCATCATGATTTCCTTCAAAAGGATTACCTCCCATATCATTACCTGTAAGAAATAATTGGGTTTTGGAAAAATCATTTTCTTTAACAAAAATACAATTTAAAGGAGCTAATTGAGCTTCTTGAGGGAGAGGTATCGCTTTAAATTCATCATTCCCAAGGTTTTCAATAATCATCGACTTATCTTGATTTACTGAAAGAATTTTGGCTCCTTCAAAAGCTTTATCTTCTTTATAGTCATTAATAGTAGCATTTGAAAAGTCTTCATATGAATTGAATTTTTGTCTAAAAAAAGGACTTTGATCAATTAAATTTTTCCAAAACTGAATAGGGTAAGACTCCATTTCTTTATTTTTATTTTTTTGGTAGGTGAAAATAATAGGATCTATAGATCCATTGTCATCAATGTCTTTTGAAATTAAATTTAAAGGAGTTTCTTGACTTATATTATACATATTATTTGACCCAAAATTACCTATTAACAAATCAAAATCACCATCATTATCTTTATCGTATATTTCTATACAGCGCCATAAGCCCTTGTTATTTTCAAGCTCTTTATTTATTATTTTATTAAATTCCCCTTTGTTGTTTTTAAAAATTTGAATTGAAGAATACTCACCCACAACTACTAAGTCATCGTCAAAATCGCCATCAATATCAACCCACTTTGCGTCTGAGACCATACCTAGAGAATTGAATTCAATATTATTTTGCAGATCTATAGGCGTTAAAACTCCTTTAATATTTTTAAGCAAATAACTTTTGTCAGCATTTGGAAATTGTTCAGGCACATTTCTTGCACCTACAAATAAATCGATATAACCATCTTTATCAAAATCACTAATTGTAACTACAGAACCGTTTGAAAATATAGGTAAATCGATCTCATTCAAAGTGAAATAACCCAAACCATCATTTATAAATAATCTATCCTGTAAGTTTGAATTTCCACCCTTAAATTGACCTCCTCCAGACACCATATAAAGATCCAAGTCTCCATCATTCTCTAAATCAAATAGAGCCATACTTTCAATCTCATATTGCAACATTTTTGCATTATCAAAAAGGATCTTTTTTTCAAATATACCAGATTCTGTTTGAAAAAATATAACAGGAGAATACCCAAAAGAACTTCCTACTAAAAAATCCTCTAATCCATCTCCATTTAAATCCCCAACCTCAAGGCTAGGACCATTTTCACTTAATTTTCTTGGAAGTAAACGCTGATATGCATAATCATTTACTTGTTGTTCCTCGTGTAAATGATCTATTCCATATTTCATAGATACTTCACTATATGTTTTTGATGCATCTTTTTTGTTCAAAGGAAATTTAAGACTTTGTAAATTTATTTTTTGAGCATCATCATAGTTTATTTCATGTCGTCTATTAACCATTAATCCCGTTATATTTAAGTATTTTCCATCTGGCCATAATATCTCAACATTAGATAATTTTTTTCCTTTTCCTAAACCAAAATGAGCCATTGCTTCGACACTAGACATGTATCCCTTTGAAATATATAACTCATGAAATTGAAAGGAGCCATCATCAAATCGAACAACTACTTTACTACCCAATCCTTTGGGATTATTACTGGGTCCTTTAAGTTCAATTTGAATAAAATCTGATGTTTTATGATCTGTCTTATTTTCAAAAACAAAAGCTAGATCATTAATATTGTTTACCACATAGTCCAAATCACCATCTAAATCTAAATCTGAATAAACTGCTCCGTTTGAAAATGAAGGGATTTTTAGGCCCCAAGATTCTGTCTGATCAATAAATGACATATCCCCATTGTTTTTATATGAATAATTAGAAATTTTTACAACAGGTATTGAATCTAAAAGTCTAGTCTTACTGACAAAGCGCTGAACATCAAACCGATAATTTGCAAAATCCATATCTGTTATATCTCTTGGAAAACCGTTTGTAATCATAAGATCTTTAAGACCATCATTATCTAAATCAGCAAAAAGTGGAGACCAACTCCAATCAGTTTGATAAACACCGGCCAGTTTTCCAATCTCAGAAAAGGATTGAGAAGTTCCATTACCCATAAATAACATATTTCTTATGTGCTGATCTTCATAATTCCATCGATTGTTCAGGTTCTCTTGAATATATGAGCTTCCTGAAATCGTAGTTTTCTTTCGAGAATTAGTTTCACCAAGCATATCAAGGGTAATCAAGTCAGAATAACCATCATTATTGAAGTCTCCTACATCAGATCCCATTGAAAATTTGCTTTGATGAGATATATATTTGGTGATCATATTTTTATATGTTCCGTCTTGTTGATTAACATATAGAATATCATTTGTGAGATAATCATTAGTAACATAAATATCAGGCCAAGAATCATTATTAAAATCAAAAATAGATACACTTAAACCATAGCCTTCAATTAATACACCTGCCTCATCTGATACATCAGTAAATGTTCCGTCTCCATTGTTTCGATATAATTGATCGTTACTTGTGGCTGTTCCATTTGTTATTTTTTTTCTATAATTATTTGGATTTATCTCAGATTGCTCATTATTCACAACATATAAATCTAGTAAACCATCTTTATTATAATCCAGAAATGAGGCTGCCATACTGTTAGCAGAGGAATTCAACCCATAGCTTTTAGCTTGTTCATCAAAAGTAGGAATCCCGTTTTCATTTAATCCCTGATTTATAAACAGCATGTTATTTCTTTTGTCATCTAACATAGCAGCACAAACGTAAATATCCATCCAGCCGTCCGAATTAACATCTGCTACCGCAACTCCTGTCGACCACATTTCTTTTGCAGCAGTTCTAGAGGTTGACGTAATATCTTTAAAAATTAAATCTGACCTGTTAATGTACAATCGGTTTTCTACCTGGTTTCCTGTAAAATATAAATCAGGTAAATCATCATTATTAAAATCTGAAACCGCTACACCACCACCATTAAATATATATTCATTGGTGAGAATGTTAAACTCATTCGTTTCTGTTATTTTATTATTAAAATCAATCTTAGTTTTAGAAACTGGGAGTTGAAAAAAAAGAGTGTTCTCTTTTGTTGAACACCCTACAATAGCGATTGCTAGATAAGCATAAAGCACTTTTAATAAATTATTTTTTTTTATCATTTTCTTAAAATAAAAAAACCACATAAGAAGTAACTTATGTGGTTTTCCGTAAAATATAAGTTTATTATTAGAAGCCAGGATTTTGAACAATCACCCCACCACTTCCATCTATAGCAGATAGTGGAATTGGAAATAAATCATTTCTACTATTATACGATTGTCCTTTACCAAAAGTGGTAATAGTTTGTGACTCTCTAGTGATATAATTATTAATCACCGTTTCAGTAACACCCCATCTTCTTAGATCAAAAGAACGATGTCCTTCCATTCCAAGTTCAAGACGTCTTTCAGTTCTAACAGCAGTTCTCGCTGCAGCCTGTTGACCAATCCACGAAGTGTCATAAAGATTAATTTGATAGTTAGCTGCATCTGAACCATCAGTTGCTTTAACATAAGTACTGTTCTTAGCACGTTCACGGACTTTATTAACCCATCCTCTAGCTAGATCTTCATTACCACTTTCAACAGCTGCTTCTGCAGCCATCAATAAAACATCTGCATATCGCATTATATGATAATTGATTCCGGTTAGGTTTTCACCCCATCCACCTGAACCAACATTTCCAGGGTCGTCAGCTCGTTGAACATTTTTCTTAGGAAGATAAGGTCCTGAAATATCATCAAAACTTGCGCGAACCCATCCTTTTCCTATATTAATTCCATGTCCATTATAATCTATACCTCTTCTACCAACAGTATAATCAACACGAGGGTCTAGAGTACCGGAGTAAGGTGTAAAAGCATCTGCTGAAGGAATTCCATAATCACTATTTATAACTGCACGAGAAGAAATAGCAACTGGGAGTCCAGCTGAGGTTTGGTATGTATCTAATAAATCTTGTGAAGGCTGGTAAAATCCACAACAAGAACCAAAAGGACCACCACCTGGATGATTTAAAGCACCTGTAGCGTTACCTTGTTTAGATTGAGCATCATCTGCCATATATTGAATTGCAAAAATTGCTCCAGATCCATTTTCTCCAGTTGAAAGAAAATTACTGTTGAACTCAGTAGCTAAACTGAATTTACCACTATTGATGACACCTTGAAAATTACCAAGAGCATCACTCCATTTACTTTGAAATAACTGAGCTTTACCAAGAAATGCTTGAGCAGCAGCAGCTAATGGCCTTCCGGCTTCATTATAACTCCCTCCTCTAGAGGCGGGTAAGTTGTCCTTAGCAAAAGTAAAATCAGCTTCAATTAGATCCCAAGAAATTGCAGTTGAGCCTGAATTTGGTTGATTAAATTTTTGTTCATCATAGTTCTCTTGAGATATGAATGGAGCATTACCATAAATCTTTTTCAATTCAAAATTGAAATGACCTCTCAAAAAATAAGCTTGCGCCAACTCTACAACAAAATCTGAAGGTGAGTCACTATTGTTAATTAATGAAATAACTGCATTGGCTCTGTTTACACCTGCGTACAAAACTTCCCAACGGGCTAAAAAATAGCCATTCCCAGTTTGCCAATTGTATACTTCTAATTCAAATAAATCAGCTTGATCACCATCGGTACTTCCTTTATGAGCGTCATCTGAAATTACATCCATAACCCAATTGTCAGCACTACGTCCCCAGCCGTTTCCAGCTCCACCATTCCTAACTCCATCAAGAACAGAATAAGCTCCTGTTAAAAGAAGACCGACACCTGTCGCATTTTGAAGTGCGGTATCATCTAAAGATCCAACCGGATCAATGTTTGTAAAATCTTCTGAACAACTAACTGTAAAGGCTAGTATTGCAAAAGTGAATAATATTAATAATTTTTTCATTGTTTTGGTTTGTTTAATTTATTGTTTTAGAAATTTATACTTAATCCAATTGATGTAATTTTTGGCAAAGGATATCTACCTGAATCAACACCTATAGTCAAAGCATTAGATTCATTTGCTTCTGGATCTAAACCATCATAATCTGTGATTGTGAAAAGATTCGTGGCAGAGAGATAAAGTCTCACACTATTAATTCCAACTGTTGGAAATTGATCTTTACCAAAAGTATATCCAACTTGGAGTGATTTCAGTCTTGTGAATGACCCATCTTCTACGAAATATGAATTTGGTTGTGTTTCTGAGTTTTGTAAACTCTCACTAAGTGATGGTAATTCTGCACCTGTATTTCCAGGAGTCCATGAATCCAATACTCGTACGCTTCTATTTCCATTAAAGAAAGTCGGGAAGTCTGAAAATATTTTGGAATAATTGTAGATTTCATTTCCTTGAGAACCGTTAAAGAAAGCAGATAAGTCAAAATTCTTATAAGCTAAATTAATGTTTAATCCAAAGGTATAATCAGGATGTGGTGATCCAATAAATGTTCTATCAGAGTCAGTTATTGAGCCATCACCGTCAATATCTGCATAAGTGAATCTTCCTGATCCATCAAATCCAGTGACTTCTCTACCATAAAAATATGATAAAGGTTGTCCAACTTCAACACGTGTAACCGCTCCTCCTCTGCCTGGATCATCTCCTACTTGAGGAGTATCATTAATTAGAGAGGTTACTTCGTTTTTGTACGAAGATATATTAAACGCTACATTATAACTAAATCCGGATGCTGTTTCATCACCATAAGCAAGTGTAAAATCTACTCCCGTATTTTTAATATCACCAAAGTTTACATATGGTGCTGCTGCATCAATAGCAGTAGTTCCAATTAATGAATTATCCTGAACAATTAAATTTTTTGTTGTAATTGAATATAGTTCAATCGTTCCAGTAAAATTATTAAATAATCTGAAATCTAATCCTAAATTTTGACTGACTGAAGTCTCCCAAGTTAAATCAGAATTCCCAACGCTTTGTAGTACAGCTCCTGTTCTGAATGAACCTCTAGCTCCAGTAAAAGAATAATAACCTGTATTCTCGTTTAAAGATGAGATATTCGTATTTGGATTTGCTGCTGGTAATTGTTGATTTCCGAGCTCTCCGTAAGATAAACGAACCTTAAGGTTTTGAACTACAGAGTTTTTAGTAAAGAAATCCTCTTTATCAATTACCCATCCAATGGATGCCGATGGGAATATATTACCTTGATTATCTAATGAAAATCGTGAAGATCTATCATTACGGACCGTCGCTGTTAATAAGTATTTATCCTTGTAATTATAAGTAGCGGAAGCAAAAACAGATGCTAAAGTTGTGCTGTTTTCATTTGCACTTTGAACTACGGGAGTACCAGCACCATTGTATAAGGTATAATATGATGGTGTCTCAAACAAATATTTATTTCTAGTAACTGAATGCCCTTTAAAAAAGCTTTTATTAGCCTCATATCCTGCAAGTACATCGATAGAATGATCACCAAAACTTTTAGAATAATTTAAAGTATTTGACCATACCCACTCATATTGCATAAAGTTTCGTTCAGTTAATGTCTGCGATCCTCCTGTTTCAGACTCTGGTGCGCTTGGAGCATAGTTTCTACCGTTTAAATAACGTATTTGGCCTCCATAAGAAGTTTTAAAAGTTAAACCTTCCAATAGTTCAGCTATTAAATAAACATCTCCTAGAGCACGCGTTGACTTATTATAGTCATCCTTACCTCTTACTAGAGTAGCGTATGGTGAATCTATATTACCTAAACCAAGCGGAGTTCTGTAAATACCTGAAAAATCACCATCATTATCTCTTAAAGGAATTAAGGGAGAAGAACGTAAAGCTCCTTGAACTTGATTACCCTGTCTTTCTTTGTCAAAAGTAATATTCATGTGTTGGCCTATTGTGATCTTATCTCTGATCTTGAATTCAGAATTTAGTCTAGTACCAGCACGCTCATAACCTGTTTCAATTTGAATACCATCTCTTTTAAGATAATTTGCAGAAAGTAAAAAACTCCCTTTCTCATTTCCGTTTTGAACAGAAAGATTATAATTTTGTGAAGCTGCCGTCTGAAATATTGCATCAAACCAGTCTGTTCCATTGGGGTTGACTGTTGTGGAAGGAACCCCGACTCCCTGAAGAGATGAAGGAATTACAGGAGAAGAGCCTGTTCCGTATTGAGGGTGCGCTGGTGTTGAACCATCGTTTAATTTACTATCCCAAATCATTTGACCGTGTTGTTTTGCATTCAACAACTGAGGTAAATTAGCAGCAGTTTGACTACCATAGTTCGCTTCGAAAGTTATCGATGGAACTCCATCGCCCTTTCCTTTTTTTGTGGTTATAATAATTACACCGTTTGAAGCTCTTGAACCATAAATTGCTGCAGCTCCATCTTTTAATACATTGATTTGATCTATATCAGCAGGGTTTATACTATTCAATACAAAAGCATCATTTGTTTGAACACCATCTATGATATAAAGTGGATTATTATTATTAGGTGTTCCGTAACCACGAATTCTAACTGTTGGCGCACTTCCAGGCTGACCATTGGTAACCACAGTAACACCGGCAACACGACCTTGAATTGACTCTGCTGCATTCACAACAGGTACTTTAATTGCATCACTCATTTTGACTGAAGCAACAGAACCAGTTAAATTTGCTCTGGTTTTGGATCCATAACCTATTACTACAATCTCATCTAGTTCGTTGTCAAGAGTAAGTTTAATTGAAATCTGGTCACCTGAGACTGAAACTTCTTGAGAGGTGTATCCAACAAAAGAAACTTCAAGAATTGCTCCTTGTTCAGCTTCTATTGTAAAATTTCCATCGAAATCAGTAGTAGCAAAATTATCAGATCCTTGGACTAAGATAGTAGCGCCTGGTAAAGGGCCATCGTCACTTGTAACTGTCCCAGATATATTTTGGGCATATAATCCTGCTGATAGAAGAAACGCTATACCGTACAGGATTTTTTTTAGAAAATCTTTTTTCATTGTTTAGATTAGTTTAAATTAATTCAATCACAAGGTTAATCATTGATTTTATACCATTCTTAATATTTTGTTAATAATATACTATATTTGTTACTAAATCGATTTAGTAAGGCGTTCTTATTAATATTTAATAGAAATCATGGGCTTGACATTAAAAGAAATTGCAAAAGAATTAAATGTTTCTCCAACTACAGTTTCTAAAGCACTTCAAAACTATCCTGATATTAGTGAAATAACAAAAGAAAAAATTAAAAATTATGCCAGAAAAGTTGGTTATCAGCCAAATAAACAAGCAGCCTATCTAAGAACTAGAAAAACTAAATTAATTGGATTAATTATACCTAATATAGAAAATTATTTTTTTTTTAAGGTTTTAAAGGGAATGCTGCAAGAAGCAAATAAAAATGAATATCAATTAATAATATGCAACTCAAATGAGTCAGAAGACTTAGAAAAAAAATTAGTTGATGATTTAATAAATCAAAAAGTAGATGGTATATTTATTTCCCTGGCAAAAGACACAATTAATTTTGACCATTTGAATAAGGTTCTTAATTCTGAATCCTCCCTAATTCTATTTGACAGAACCTCTAGATTAGTTAACTGCTCTAAAGTGGTCATTGATGACGAAAAAATGGGGTTTATTGCTACGCAAAATTTAATTGATAAAGGATGTAAGAAAATTGGCAATCTTAGAGGAACTTTAATTCCTCAGAATTCTATTGATCGGTTTTCTGGTTATAGAAATGCACTCGAAAAAAATAATTTTAAATTTGACACTAATCTTGTTGCAATATCAAAAAAAAGTACTGTTAAGGATGGATATAAACTTACAAAAGAACTATTTAAAAAAGAACTTGAATTAGATGGTTTAGTCTGCTTTAGTGATCCCTTAGCTATAGGAGCAGTGAAGTTTTGTAAAGAAAATGGCATAGGTATACCCTCTGAGATTCGCGTTTCAGGATTTGGAAATATTGAATCTGCTTCGGTGATAACTCCACCAATTACTTCTATTGATCAGGAAGCATTTGAAATGGGTGTAAAAACGATGGAATTGTTTTTAAAAGAGCAGCTAGATTTAAAACAAAAAATAAATGTTTCATTTAAAACAATTATATTAAAAACAAAATTGATTGAAAGAGAATCTACCGCATAAAAAAAATTAAGTTAATTTAAGAGTCGGTCTAATTAGAAAATGTTTTTATGACTTTAAAAACTTAATGTTTCTTTTAATTCCATCGAATTTAGCTCGTTTAATAGCACTGTTTTTGAACAAAACTCCAAATACCTCTTCTGTCATATCTTCCCAATCTCCTTTAGACATGGAGAGCAAGTCTGGATTTGGATCAAATTCAGGCTCTTGATGTGGGGTTGCAAATCGATTCCAAGGACAGACCGTTTGACAAACATCACAGCCAAAAGCCCAATTATCCATTTTATCTTTATAATCATTCGGAATTTCCTCCTTTAGTTCAATTGTGAAATACGAAATACATTTACTTCCATCAATTTGATATGGTGCAATTAATGCCTGGGTAGGACAAGCATCAATACATGCGGTACAACTTCCACAATGATCCGTTGCAGGAAAATCATAATCTAATTCTAGATCTAGAATTAATTCTGCTATAAAAAAAAAAGAACCTGTTTTTTTAGAGATTAAATTTGTGTTTTTACCAACCCATCCTAGACCGCTTTTAGCAGCCCAAGCTTTATCCATAACAGGAGCTGAATCTACAAATACACGACCATCAACTTCTCCTATTTCTTCTTGAATATAGTTAATAAGTTTTTTAAGCTTTTTCTTGGTCACTTCATGATAATCAGCACCAAAAGCATAACTAGAAATTTTTGGTGAATCAGGATTATCTTGTAATTTATCTGTGTGGTAATTTAATAAAAGAGAAACCACACTTTTAGCCCCAGGAACTAACTTTCTAGGATCCAGTCGCTTATCAAAATTATTAGCCATATAACTCATGGTCCCATGATGATTTTGATTAAGCCACTTTTCTAAGCGAGGTGCCTCATCTTCTAAGAAATCAGCTTTAGAAATTCCACAAGACAAAAAACCTAGTGCTTTAGCTTGAGATTTTATTTTTAAACTATTACGTGAAGAGTTTAACAAAATAAGGTCATTTATAAAACTGTTTAAAACAAACCATCTTGATTGTTTTTAATCCGACCAAGGTGCTTGTAGGCTCTGGCTGTAACTTCTCTTCCTCTTGGAGTTCGAACTATAAAACCTTGTTGAATTAAAAAAGGCTCGTATACTTCTTCAATAGTTTCGGCATTTTCAGAGACTGCTGTTGACAAAGTAGTAATACCTACTGGACCACCTTTAAATTTATCAATTAAAGTGAGTAATATTTTATTATCCATTTCATCTAATCCGTGGGCATCAACCTGTAGAGCTTTCAGTGCGAATTGAGTGATTTTCATGTCAATAGTTCCATCTCCTTTAATTTGAGCGAAATCACGTACTCTTCTTAGTAAGCTATTTGAAATTCGGGGTGTACCCCTACTTCTTCCTGCAATCTCTATTGCAGCTTTATGATCTATAGGAACGTTAAGAATTTCAGAACTACGATCAACTATGGTAGCTAATAATTCTGTTGAATAATACTCTAATCGATTACTTATACCAAAACGAGCTCGCATTGGTGCTGTAAGTAATCCTGAGCGAGTAGTAGCTCCTACGAGGGTAAAAGGCTCTAAATTAATTTGAACAGTTCTAGCATTTGGACCTGATTCTATCATGATATCAATCTTGTAATCTTCCATGGCTGAATACAAATATTCTTCTACTATTGGACTTAAGCGATGAATTTCATCAATAAAAAGAATATCTCTTGGCTGAAGGTTAGTTAGCAAGCCTGCTAAATCTCCTGGCTTGTCCAAAACTGGACCTGAAGTAAATTTAATACCCACTTCTAGTTCATTGGCAAGAATATGAGCTAGGGTAGTTTTACCAAGGCCGGGTGGACCGTGGAACAAGGTATGATCTAAAGCTTCATTTCTCTGCTTAGCTGCTTCTACAAAAACTTTTAAGTTTTCTAAAATAGCCTCTTGTCCTGCAAAATCATCAAAACTAAGTGGTCTTAATGCACGATCAAAATCTTGCTCTTCTGGAGAAAACTCATTGTCAGTTGGATCTAGATTTTCATTCATTATTCCAAAGATAAACTATTTAAAGTGCAATAAAAATGAGATTTAAGGATTCCATTTAATAAAAAATGCCTTAAATCGTTTGTGAAATAAGGCAGTTTTTTTACTTAAAAATTATGTTGATTAATGATGCATCTCTTCTTCTCCTTCTTTTAAAGGAATGTGTTGTTGAACAAAATCTTCCTCATGTCCAGGTTTAGAATAGTCATATGCCCAGCGGTGAACGTGTGGTATCTTTCCAGGCCAATTACCATGTATATGCTCAACTGGAGCTGTCCATTCAAGGGTATTTGAGCGCCATGGATTTTGTTCAGCTTCTTTACCATAGAACATACTATGAATAAAATTATATAAAAACACTAATTGACCTACTCCTGCAATCAAAGCAAATACTGTAATCAAAACATTGATATTCGCTAAATCGTCAAAGTACGGGAAGGCTGTATTTGTATAATATCGTCTAGGTAAACCAGCCATACCTATAAAGTGCATTGGAAAAAAAACACCATAAGCACAAACAGCAGTTACCCAAAAGTGGATATAGCCTAAATTCTTATTCATCATGCGTCCAAACATTTTAGGGAACCAATGATAAACACCAGCAAAAAGACCGTATAATGCAGAAATACCCATCACTAAGTGAAAGTGGGCTACTACAAAATAGGTGTCGTGCACATTAATATCTAGGGTACTGTCCCCTAATATGATACCTGTCAAACCTCCTGTAATAAAAGTGGAGACTAAACCAATTGAAAAAAGCATAGCAGGGTTTAACTGTAAATTTCCTTTCCAAAGGGTTGTTATGTAATTAAATGATTTTACTGCTGATGGAATCGCTATTAAAAGTGTAGTAAAAGTAAATACTGATCCTAAGAAAGGGTTCATTCCTGAAATAAACATATGATGTCCCCAAACAATAGTCGATAAGAATGCAATTGCCAAAATAGAAGCTACCATCGCTCTATATCCAAAAATAGGCTTTCGTGCATTAGTTGCTATAATTTCTGATGTGATTCCTAATGCGGGTAACAATACTATATAAACCTCTGGATGCCCTAAAAACCAAAATAAATGTTCATATAAAACAGGGGAGCCTCCTTGGTAATGTAAAACTTCACCTTGAATAAAAATATCAGATAGGAAAAAGGAGGTGCCAAAGCTTCGATCCATAATTAACAATAATGATGCCGACAATAATACAGGAAATGAAACTACTCCAATAATTGCAGTAACAAAAAACGCCCAAATTGTTAACGGTAAACGTGTCATTGTCATCCCTTTAGTTCTTAGGTTGATCACCGTAACTATATAATTTAATGATCCTAAAAGTGAGGAAGCAATAAAGATTGCCATAGAAGATAACCATAAAGTCATTCCCAATCCAGAACCTGGTTGAGCTTGTGGCAATGCACTTAGAGGTGGGTAAATAGTCCAACCTGCAGCTGCTGGTCCAGCTTCTACAAACAATGAAATTACCATGATTACACTAGAAAGAAAAAATAACCAAAAAGAAATCATATTTAACAATCCTGAGGCCATATCACGTGCTCCTATTTGCAATGGGATCAAAAGATTACTGAAAGTACCGCTTAATCCTGCTGTTAAGACAAAGAACACCATAATGGTTCCATGAATAGTAACTAAAGCAAGATATACATTTGGATCCATCACACCGTCTGGTGCCCACTTACCTAGTATAACCTCAAAAATTCCAAAAGGTTGTTCAGGCCAAGCTAATTGTAAACGAAACAATAAAGACATTGCAATACCTATTATCCCCATAAATAAACCAGTAATTAAATACTGTTTAGATATCATTTTATGATCTTGACTAAATACGTATTTAGTCATAAAAGTTTCCTTATGATGATGATCTCCGTGATCTTCTTCGTGAACTTTGGCTGCTAATGTTGACATATCTTTTTTTTATATTTTATTGAATGACTTCAGCAAAGGTTCGTTGATCTAACATCCAATTTTCAAATTCATCTGAAGATTCAACAATAATTTTCATTTGCATGTTATAGTGTGAAGCACCACAAATTTTATTACAAAGCAAAAGAAAATCAAACTCATAAGGATCTAAACCTATATCACCACTCGAAACTAATTTCTTGCTTTTTTTAACTCTAATTTTATTAATTTTTTTGACTTTAGCTACAACATCAGTATCTAGGCGCATTTCTTCAGTAGTCTTGCTGGGGGTAAATGCAAATTCAGTAATCATTCCTGGAACACAGTTCATTTGGGCTCTGAAATGAGGCATAAAAGCAGAGTGTAAAACATCTTGAGAACGCATTTTAAATATAACCTCTCTTCCGACAGGCAAGTGAAGCTCTTGAACTACAACATCATCAAACCCATTAGGGTCTGTAGCATCAATTCCAACTAAATTTTTCCCTTCAAAATCTTGAAGAAAACGAACATTTGCATCTCCTAAAACACCGTCATCACCAGCATATCGGGCTTTCCAATTAAATTGTTGTGCATAAAGCTCTACCACTAGGGCATCTTCATTTTCTTCAACTGTCATGATATCAGTCCAAGTATACAAACCATATAAAATTAATCCAGCTAGAGTAATTACAGGAATAATTGTCCATAGAAACTCTAACTTATCATTGTCAGTATAATAGAAGGCTTTTTTTCCTTTTTGTCCTCTGTATTTATATGAAAAATAATATAACATAGCTTGAGTAACAGTTTGTACAAAGAAAATTAATGCAAATGAAATCCACATTAAATTATCATAATCAACTCCGTGTTCGGAGGCTGCGTCGGGCAGTAACACGTCTCCGTAAGCCCAAAAAGAGAAAAGTGTAATGCCATAAATGAAAATCAAAAAAGCAAACATTAATTTACCATTCCAATCATTATCATTGTCATCAGCAACTTGGGTATTAACTTTCTTTACTTGCGAAAGCTCGAAAATCTTTGTGATTTGCCAAAGTGCAATCGCAATTAGAACAAGAACAGAAAATATCAAAACTATATTCATTTATCTTTTAAATTAAATTTACTAATAATGAAAACGTTCACTTTCCCCAATAAAAGGATCTCCTTTTGCTAATAAGGGTACTTTGGTTAATTCTCTAAACACAATAAATATAAAAAGTCCTAGGAAAAATAAAAAACCTCCAATTTCTGGAATTCCAATAAACCACTTGTCACCTACTGCAGAGGGCATTATCATATTAAAAACATCTATATAATGTCCAATTATTATAATAATTCCTGCCATCACAATAAAATAATTGTTCCTTTTGAAATCACTATTCATTAGGATTAATAATGGAAAAAGAAAATTCAAAATTAACATACCAAAGAAAGGAAGATTATAATCTTCAATTCTAGTTATAAAATAGGTGACTTCCTCAGGGATGTTAGAAAACCATATCAACATAAATTGTGAAAACCACAGGTATGTCCAAAAAACACTAAAACCAAACATAAATTTTCCTAAATCATGAATATGACTGTCATTAACAAATTCTAAATAACCTTTTGATTTGAGATAAATTGTAATCAAAGCTATCATTGTAACTCCTGATACTAGCATACTGGCAAGAACATACCAACCGAAAAGAGTACTAAACCAATGAGGATCAATAGACATTATCCAATCCCATGACATAATGGATTCAGTGTAAATAAAAAAGACAAGGAAACCTGCAGATATTCTAAAGTTTTTTTTGTGGTTTGAAATATTATCTGAATAATCTTGGGCTAACGAAAATTTACGTGAAAAATACCTATATGTTACCCAACCAAACAAAAATATAATGGCTCTGATAAGAAAAAAGGGGGTATTTAAATATCCTATTTTTCCAGCGATTAATTCATCATGGGCCACTACCTCGGGATCCATCCAGATAAAGAGGTGATTATAGTGCATTCCCGAAAGTGCTAATATTACAATAACAATAATGCCTCCAGGCAGTAAATAACCGGTGATTCCTTCCATTACTCTATAAAGTACTGGTGACCAGCCTGCTTGAGCTGCACGTTGAATTGCATAAAAAGCTAAAGTCCCTAAAGAAATCATGAAAAAGAAAAAAGCTGCAACATATAAAGCTGCCCATGGTTTGTTTGTCAGTTGATGAAATAAATGCTCGTCATGAGAAGAATTATGCTCACTTTCAATAGATTGAGATATTTCTTGATTTTCATCTACATGAACTGTTTTTTTATCATGATTCGTTTCTAAAGTTTCATAAACTTCACCATCATGTCCTTCTCCATGAGTGCCTGCCATATTTTTTGCCTCTTCTATGTTGTTTGGTGCCGATATAAAACCATAGACGAGGCCTAGCATTCCTATTACCATGAAGGTAATTGCTAAATTTCTAAGTTTATTGGGAAAGGTATACATCATTGATTTCCTAAATATTATTTAACAAGCTTACTTCTTAATTCAATCACATGCTGGGCAATTTGCCAACGCTCTTTAGCATTAACTTGACCTGCATGGGATCCCATAGCATTTTTACCGTACATTAAAACATGATAAATACTTCCAGGAGTAATTTCTCTATCTGCATAACTTGGTATTCCTAAAAATTTTTCTCTAGTCATTAAAATTCCTTGTCCATCTCCTTTTTTCCCATGACAAACAGCACAATAAATACCATAAAGCTCTTTACCTGTAGCTTTATTTTTATCCGAATATTCAATTGAAGAAATTAAATTAATCCTTGCAGCTTCGTAACCTTCATTAGTATCAGGATAATCATATGGTTTCCAACCTCTGGCTATGCTACCTTCAACGGGTATTTGTGCTTCAATTCCGTTAGCAAATGCTTCTGAATCGGCGTATGTTTTGTAGCCTATAGGCTCATACATATTTGGGAAGTATTGGTAATTCGGTTTTGATGGATCAAAACAAGATTGTATACCCAAAGAAAAAAATAATATTATTAAAATATATCTATAATTCATCTATTCTGGATTTTCTATAATTGAGACATCTATTGCACCTGATTTTTTCAAAAGGGCTTCTAGTTCCTTTTCATTATCCTCTACTTTTATTTCAACTAAAAATTTATCATCGGTAGTTAATGGATTTGGATTCTCAGCTTTTTTAAAGGGCCACAATTTACTTCTAAGATAAAATGTGATTACCATCAAATGGGCTGCGAAAAAAACAGTTAATTCAAACATTATTGGAACAAAAGCGGGCATATTCTCTAAGTATGAAAAACTTGGCTTTCCACCGATGTCTTGAGGCCAATCTTCTATCATTATATAATTCATCATCACTGTCGCAACTGTTATTCCAATACAACCATATATAAAAGCCATAATAGCTAGACGTGTTTCCTCTAACCCCAAGGCCTTATCTAATCCGTGGACAGGAAAAGGGGTATAAACCTCTTCTATGTTATATTTTGCACTACGGATTTCTTTAACAGCACTTAAGAGTACGTCGTCGTCGTCGTAAAGTGCGTGAACTACTACCTGATTACTTGCCATTTTTACCGTCTCTTAATTTTTTATATCTCTCTCCAGAAGATTTCAGTATTGTTTTCACCTCTGCCTGGGCTATTACAGGAAAAGTTCTTGCATACAACAAAAATAAAACAAAAAAGAATCCAATAGTCCCAATAAATATTCCTATGTCTACAAATGTAGGTGAGAACATCGTCCATGACGATGGAAGATAATCTCTATGTAATGATGTTACAATAATAACAAATCTCTCGAACCACATTCCTATGTTTACAACAATAGAAATAATAAAGGAAAACAAAATACTAGTTCTTAATTTTTTAAACCACATTAGCTGTGGAGAGAACACATTACATGTCATCATAGACCAATATGCCCACCAATAGGGTCCTGTAGCTCGATTTAAGAATGCATATTGTTCATACTCAACCCCAGAATACCAAGCAATAAATAACTCGGTAATGTAAGCTACTCCAACTATAGACCCAGTAATCATGATAACAATATTCATCAATTCTATATGTTGAACAGTAATATAATCTTCCAGATGAGATACTTTACGCATGATAATCAATAAAGTATTAACCATTGCAAATCCAGAAAAAACAGCTCCTGCAACGAAATAAGGTGGGAAAATAGTAGTGTGCCAGCCTGGAATTACAGAAGTTGCAAAATCAAAAGAAACTATAGTGTGAACTGAAAGTACTAAAGGAGTTGCTAATCCTGCCAAGACTAAAGAAACTTCTTCAAACCGCTGCCAGTCTTTAGCACGGCCAGACCAACCAAAGCTCAATAAACTATAAATTTTCTTTTGAAATGGAAGAACTGCTCGGTCACGAATCATCGCGAAATCAGGCAATAATCCTGTCCACCAAAAAACTAATGAAACAGAAAGATAGGTTGAAATTGCAAATACGTCCCATAACAGAGGTGAGTTAAAGTTTACCCACAAAGAACCAAAACTATTTGGAATAGGTAGCACCCAATAAGCCAGCCACGGTCTTCCCATGTGAATAATTGGAAACAATCCTGCTTGAATAACTGAGAAAATTGTCATAGCTTCAGCTGAACGATTAATCGCCATACGCCATTTTTGTCTAAATAAAAGAAGGACGGCTGAAATCAAAGTTCCGGCATGTCCAATTCCTACCCACCATACAAAGTTAGTAATATCCCATGCCCAACCCACAGTCTTGTTAAGTCCCCAGACTCCTATACCTGTTGATATAGTATAAACTATACAACCAACTCCCCATAAAAAGGCAGCAAGGGCTATTCCAAAGACAATCCACCATTCTTTACTAGCAATACCTTCTACAGGTGCAGCAACATCTAATGTTACATCGTGATATGTCTTATCTCCTGTAACAAGGGGCTTTCTTATCGGTGCTTCGTAATGAGATGCCATAGCCTTATGTTTCTATTCTAAGTTGTTTTTTCATCTGTATTTCTCACCTTTACCTGATACATTACATTTGGTTTTGTTCCAACTCCCTCCAGTAGATGATACATTCTTTCATCCTCTACTAGTTTTGAAACTTCACTTTCTTTATCATTTACATCTCCAAAGACCATTGCTCCAGTATCACATGCATTTGAACATGCACAATTCCAATCACTATCTTTAACTTCTCTTCCCTCTAATTTTGCATCTAAAATGGTTTTTTGAGTCATCTGAATACAAAAAGAACATTTTTCCATAACTCCTCTTGAACGAACTACTACATCAGGATTCAGAACCATTCTTCCTAAATCATTATTCATATGGTAATCGAACTCATCATTTTTATTATATAAAAACCAATTAAACCGTCTCACTTTATATGGACAGTTATTTGCACAATAACGTGTACCTACACAACGATTATAAGCCATATGGTTCTGACCTTGCCTTCCGTGAGAAGTTGCTGCTACTGGGCACACTGTTTCACAAGGCGCGTGATTACAATGCTGACACATTACAGGTTGAAAAGCTACTTGAGGGTTTTCAGATGCCTTTTCCATCTTACCAAAAGTGCTTAATGAATCTCCTATACCTGAAATGGAATCTTTAGTTTGAATGTCTCCTTCAAAAGAAGATGCAGAAGAATAGTAACGATCAATCCTTAACCAGTGCATATCACGCGATTTTCTTACTTCACGCTTCCCTACAACAGGCACATTATTTTCTGCATGACAAGCAATAACACAAGCTCCACATCCAGTACATGAATTGAGATCAATTGAAAGATTAAAATGGTGCCCTATTGACCTGTCAAATTCTTGCCACATATCAACTTCGGGAGATGTCACATCGAACTCCATGTGATTTTTAGAAACTTGTGGGATTGGATTCCAATGCTTCTTATCCTTGGAATTAAAAATCTCAAGGGTAGTTTCCTTTATTATATCACCTCTTCCCATTAAGGTATTATGTAACTGAACACATGCAAATTCGTGCTCACCTTCAGCTAGTGAAATTTTTACATCCTGAATCCTCTTGAAATCATTATAAAATTCATAAGCATTTATCCCAGTTTGCATTTCTTTTTTTAAGCCCATTCTTTCACCATAACCGAAAGCAAGTCCTACAGTTCCTTTGGCTTGTCCAGGCTGTATTAAAACAGGTACTTTTAATGTTTTATCTCCAACAGTTAAATTAGCATAACTTCCATTTAATGCTCCATTCGCCGTATTGGAATTATTGAGACCTTTATTTTTAGCGTCTATATATGATATGGTTAAATAATTGTCCCAACTAACGCGGGTTATTGGATCAGGAAATTCTTGAAGCCAAGGATTATTTGCTTGTTGTCCGTCGCCCATTCCTGTTTTAGCATATAAAACTAGGCTCATATTAGATGCTTCATCTATACCCAATGACGATAAATTTAAGCTAGAGAAATCTGGTGTGTGTTTTATTTGATCCTGTTTTGAAGAAGAGTAATAGCCGTCGTGAAGGACTTTGTTCCACGAACTATTCTCTAAAACATTCTCATTCCAGTAATCTTTAATAGCATCATAGTATTTTACATTTTTACCAGAAAGTCTCAATAATACATCCTGAAACTGCTGTGTGTCAAACAAAGGTCTTATGGTTGGTTGAGCTAAAGCAAAGTGCCCTTCTTTCATTTCATAATCGCCCCATGATTCCAAATAATGAGGAGTAGATGCTACAAACTTAGAAACTGCTGCAGTTTCATTCATTTTGGAAGTAAAGGCCATTGAAAACTCAAGTCCTTTAATAGACTCTTTTAGACTTTCTCCGATAGCTGATGTAAATACAGGATTTACTCCAACTGAAATCAATCCTTTTACAACTCCAGTTTCAATATCATTAATAGCTTTTTTTACTAAAGCTGAATTTCCTTTTCGAATATATTTTGGTCTTTTAGGATCAAAAGCTTGGCTCTTTAAATGAGTGTTAATAGCTAAGACTAAACTCTGTGCTGTTTCATCTTCAATACCTGAAACTAAAACACCATTTTTTCCTGATTTAATTAAACGACTTACCGATTTGTCAGCAGCTACCTTTATCTGAGTATTTAAATTGATTGATGATTTTGAGCCAATTAATTTATCATATATATAGGCTAAAATGTTTTTTTGTTCGGCTGGACTACAAGGAATACGATGATCTGCATTAGCTCCTGACAAAGACATGTTAGATTCGAACTGAATATGCCAAGACATTTCAGCTTTTTTACTTGTTTTACGTTTTGGTAAACGTGATTTAGCATATCCACTTTCATAACCTCCTCCTTGCCAATCACCTAATATATCCGCATCTATAGAAACTAAAGTTTTAGCCTTTGAAAAATCATAATCAGCAAGTCCCCTTACACCATAATACTTTTCATATGCATTTAATGCATCATCTGATGAAATTGTATCATAAATAACATGATTCACGTTTGGAAAAACAGCAATAAAATCATTAATTATTTTTTCAGTAGCAGGACTAGCTAAAGTTGGTGTCATTAAAACTACTTTTTTATCAGAAACGGCTAAAGCTTTTAACATTGCTCCTGCCTGGAGATATAGATCTTCCCAAGTTATGTCTTTACCATTAGCTTGAGGCCCCTGAATACGAAGAGTATCATAAAGCGATAGTATAGAAGCATGTATCCTTGCATTAGCACACCCCAAAGAAGGTGCTTCTGAATTACTTTCTACTTTAATTGGTCTGCCTTCACGAGTTTTAATTAAAATACTCCCAAAATCAAATCCATCAGCTATAGTGGTTGCATAATAATTTGCTACTCCAGGACGAATCTGTTCAGGCTGATTAACATAAGGAACAGATTTAACAACTGGTCCCTCACAAGCAGCTAAGGTTGCAGCTGCAGTACTAAATCCAACATATTTGAGAAAATCTCTTCTAGAAGTACTACTCTCTTCAAGAGTTTTTTCATCACTTAAAAAATTTTCTGGAAGTTTAGATACAAATTCATTTTCTTCTAATTTTTGAACTGTCTTATTAGCTGAATCTAATTGATCTATATTTTTCCAGTATGTCTTATTTGATGCCATATGTTTTTGTTTATCGCTCTTTAATAGTGACATTTTCCACATTCTAAGCCACCCATTTGAGCAACTGTTAATTTTTCTACACCATATTTTTTAGAAAGTGCTTCATGAATTTTAGAATAATATTCGTTATTTTCTACTTTTACATTTGTTTCTCTATGACAATTTATGCACCATCCCATAGTCAAGGGAGAATATTGATACATAATTTCCATTTCCTCAACAGGCCCATGGCACTTTTGACAAGCTATTTCACCAACTTCTACGTGTTGAGCATGATTGAAATAAACAAAATCAGGCAAATTGTGTATTCGTATCCATTTTACGGGCTGAGACTCGCCTGTGTACTTCTGATTAGTTTCGTCCCAACCAACAGCTTTATAAAGTTTTTTAATTTCTTTAGTATAAAATTCTTTTGTGTATCCATTTTCCAGATCCTCTTCTCCGTTGTATTCAGCTATATTCTGATGGCAGTTCATACACACATTTAAAGCCGGAATTCCAGAGTGTTTAGAAACGCGCGCTGAGGAATGACAATATTTGCATTCAATTTGGTTTGCACCTGCATGAATTTTATGCGAGTAATGTATCGGCTGTACGGGCATATAGCCCTGATCAACTCCAATTTGCATGAAATAACCATAAACAAAGTACGCACTGCTTAATAGCAATAAAACAACACTTGTAAAAACCAAAAACTGATTTTGTACAAATGCCATCCAAATAGGTTTACGCTTTGGCCTAGGTTCTCGGGAAATATCGACTCCACTAAGTTTAGCTATTTGAAGTAAAGTTTTTTGAACTAAAAAGAGCATAACTACCAAAATAACTAGAACTAAAGTAAGTGCTCCTAAAATAAGTGAGTTACTGACTCCTTGTTCAGCCTGTTGTGGATTAAGATTTCCTGAAATAGGAACTGCAAGTGCTGGTGGAGTATAATCAGTATAGGCAATAATATTATCTATATCAACATTGGAAAATTGAGGAAAAGAAGTCATAACTGATCCGTTATACTCCTCGTAAATTGCAACAGCCTGAGCATCACCTGACTTAATCATGGCAGTACTATTTTTTATCCAACTATATAACCATTCCTTATCATATTTGGCAGAAATACCCTTAAGTGCTGGACCAACAGCACGCTTGTTTAATTTGTGACAAGCCGCACAATTTGTATTAAATAATTTTTTTCCAGCTTGAACTGCTTCATCATCTTGAGCGAATGTCGCAGAAGACATTAAAACACTTGAGATTATGAGTAAAGGAAATAAAAATGACTTCAAGTACCTGTTGATGTTCATTCTATTTGTTGAAGGTGATAAATTGTTCAAATAATTTTTCTAAAATACAGCACAAAAATAAGTGATACTCTCCTTTGAAAGAAGCTTAGCAATTAAGAATTTATTAATTTATACCCATTCTAAATAATAATTATGATTTGTTAAATAAGTGTGCTTAAAAGAAAAAAATCGTTTTTTTGTAATATGAAAAATAATCCTTGTAGACTCCTTTGTTTGCTAATCTTATTCGGAACCATTGATTTTATGCATTCGCAAGAAGGCATAATAAAAGTTAAACAAGACTTAAAGCTGGATAGTTTAATTCTTAAAAAAAATGAATTGGATAGGAATGGTTACTTAAATAATTATTTCACGCTTCAATTATATTATGGAAGTTTAGATATGGCTGAAAAAATTTTAAAAATATCCAATGAAAAATATCCACATATTAAAGTAGAATTAAGTTTTGAAACACCTAACTACAAAGTTCAAGCAGGCAGGTTTAAAAATAAAATAAAAGGATTAAAAACTTTAGACACACTAAAGAAAGTTTTCCCATCTGCTTTCCTGTTAACGAGAAAAAGAAATTTAAAGTGATCTTTTAACGGCTACCTCTTGATAACACTCTAAAACATCTCCAATAATAATATCATTGTAATTCTTTATCTGAAGTCCACAATCATATCCTTTAGCTACTTCCTTAGCATCGTCCTTGAAACGTTTTAAAGATGATAATGTGCCCGTATGAATTACTACACCTTCTCTAATTATGCGAATTCCGGAATTTCTGTAAATTTTTCCTGAAATAACCATAGAACCTGCAATGGTTCCAACTTTTGAGATTTTATAAGTTTCACGTATTTCGGCAGTACCTGTAATCTCTTCTCTCATTTCAGGTGAAAGCATTCCTTCCATGGCATCTTTGATGTCATTAATTGCATCATAAATAATGGAGTAAGATCTAATGTCAATCTCTTCTTTTTCAGCAACGGATCTCGCATTACCCATCGGCCTTACATTAAATCCAATTATTATAGCATCAGAGGCAGAAGCTAGAAGAACATCTGATTCGGTAATTGCTCCAACTCCTTTGTGAATAATATTAATTTCAATTTCTTCGGTAGAAAGCTTTTGAAGTGAATCTGTAATTGCTTCCACAGATCCATCTACATCTCCTTTAAGAATAATATTTAATTCTTTAAATTCTCCCAAAGCGATACGTCTTCCAATTTCGTCAAGCGTAATATGTCGCTGAGTACGAACACTTTGCTCTCTGATAAGCTGGGTTCGTTTTGCAGCAATTTGTTTTGCTTCGCGCTCATCCTCTAACACATGGAAAGTGTCCCCAGCTTGAGGAGCACCATCTAAACCTAGTATAGAAACTGGTGTAGCGGGTGGTGCTTCACCCATATGAACTCCGCGTTCATTAAAAATGTCTTTTACTTTTCCACTTTGTTTTCCGGCAAGAATGTAATCCCCTATTTTGAGAGTTCCATTTTGAATCAACACTGTCGAAACATAACCTCTTCCTTTGTCTAAAAAAGCCTCCACGACTGTACCTTTAGCCCTTCTAATTGGATTTGCTTTTAACTCTAAAAGCTCAGCTTCTAATAACACTTTTTCTAACAACTCCTTAACCCCTGTTCCTTTTAGGGCTGAAATATCTTGAGATTGAACTTTACCTCCCCAATCTTCTACCATCAAATTCATTCCAGCAAGGGCTTCTTTAATTTTTTCTGGGTTAGAATCTTGTTTGTCGATTTTGTTAATAGCAAAAATTATGGGCACACCTGCAGCTTGGGCATGACTGATTGCCTCTTTAGTCTGAGGCATAATATCATCATCAGCAGCAACTACAATAATTGCGATGTCAGTAACTTGTGCACCTCTGGCTCTCATCGCTGTAAAAGCTTCGTGACCAGGTGTATCTAAAAAAGTGATTTTTTGGCCGTCCTCAAGGGTAACCCCATAAGCACCAATGTGCTGAGTTATACCTCCAGATTCTCCTGCTATTACATTTTCACTTCTTATATGGTCAAGTAAAGAAGTTTTACCATGATCCACATGACCCATAACAGTAACAATGGGAGCCCTTGACACCAAATCTGTCTCTTGATCTTCTTCTTCAATAATGTTTTCTTCCTGCTCCGCCTTAACAAAGGAAACTTCAAAACCAAATTCATCGGCTACAATTGTCAAAGTCTCTGCATCTAAACGTTGATTCATAGTAACCATTATACCCAGACTCATACAAGCAGATATAATTTCAGAAGAGGAAATATCCATCATGGTAGCAGTTTCACCTACAGTAATGAATTCAGTCACTTTGATCACTTTACTTTCAGCCTCAAGCTGCGCCATTTCTTCTTCAGATTTTTGACGATGCTTAACTCTTTTGTCTCTTCGGTTTTTAACTCCTCTAGATTTAGTTGATTTTCCTTGAAGTTTTTCAAGTGTTTCCCTAACCTTTTTTTGCACTTCTGCTTCTGTAGGTTCTTCTTTTTTAACTGTTTCCTGCCTAGGCTTTCGTTGATTGTTTTTTTTGAAATTTGAATTTCTTGCAGGTGGCCTAACATCTTTTGTGATGCGCTTACGCTTTTTCTTGCGCGCATCTTCAACAGTTTTTTCTTTCTTATTAACTTCTTCAAGATTAATCGTTTGTCCAGTTTTTACTGGTCCTGAAAGTTTTTTATATTGAGTTTTAATTGTTTCATTTTCCTCAGAAGTTGAGTCGTTTTTGACCAAAGGAACTTTATCCACAACTTTATTAAGATCTTCAACTATTTCTTCCTTGGGAGCTTCAACTATTTCTTCCTTGGGAGCTTCAACGATTTCTTCCTTGGGAGTTTCAACGATTTCTTCCTTGGGAGTTTCAACTATTTCTTCCTTGGGAGTTTCTACTGTTGTTTCCTTGGGAACAATTACATTAGGAACGGATTCAATTGTCTTTTTAACTTCTTTTGCAGGGGTCTTCTTCCTTAAAGAGTCTAAATCAATTTTACCTAATGTTTTAGGCTTTTCAATTGCAACTCGATTTGATTTTAACTCTTCTCGACTTAATTTTAAAGCTTCTCGCTTTGCTATTTGATCTTGACGTTCTTGTTCTTTTTGCTCTTGAATCAAACGAAGTCCTTCTTTTTCTTTCCGCTTTTCCTCACTTATTTCGTGAGAAGCCACTTTTTTAGATTTATCTGTTTCAAACTCATCTAAAAGTATGCTATGTACTTCTTCAGTAATCTTAGCAGTGGGTCTTGCTTCAACATCAATTTCTTTTTGAGCTAAAAATTCAACAGCACGATCTAGAGAGATGTTTAATTCTCTTAGTACTTTGTTCAGTCGAATACTCGGTTGGTCAGCCATATATTTATTTCTCTATGTGTAAAAATAGAAATTATTTTTACAGTCTCTTATTCTTCAAATTCTTCTTTAAGTATCTTGATGACATTATTTATCGTCTCTTCTTCAAGATCCGTACGTTTCATTAAATCTGCTATTTCAAGCTCTAGTATACTTTTAGCAGTGTCTAAACCTACTTTTTTAAACTCTTCAATCACCCAGCCTTCAATTTCATCGCTAAATTCTTTTAACTCAATGTCTTCTTCAACACCTTCGCGAAAAACATCAATTTCATAGCCAGTCAACTTTCCGGCAAGGCGAATATTTGCTCCTCCTTTACCTATAGCTTTTGAAACTTCTTCAGGATTTAAAATAACCTCTACACGTTTATTTTCTTCATTAATTTTCAATGAATTTACTTTTGCCGGGCTTAGTGCTCTTGAAATAAAAAGTTGAATATTATCTGTGTAATTAATTACATCTATATTTTCATTTCCTAACTCGCGAACAATACCGTGAATTCTAGAACCTTTCATTCCTACACAAGCACCTACAGGATCAATCCTGTCATCATAAGAGTCAACTGCAACTTTTGCTTTTTCTCCTGGTATTCTAACTGCCTTTTTAATCGTAATTAATCCATCAAAAACTTCTGGTATTTCTTGTTCAAATAATTTTTCTAAGAAAAGCGGAGAGGTTCTTGACAAAATGATTCTGGGCTTATTTCCCCTTAGTTCAACCGTTTCAATTACCCCTCTAACGTTATCTCCTTTTCTGAAAAAATCACTCGGTATTTGTCGGTCTTTTGGCAAAATAATTTCATTACCATCATCATCTAAAAGGATAATTTCTCTACTTCTAATATGGTGTACTTCTGCTGTATAGAGTTCTCCTTCACGATCTTTAAATTGGTTAAAAGTATTTGTGCTGTCATGCTCAAATATCTTAGCCACTAAGTTTTGTCTTAAATATTGAATAGATCTTCTTCCTAAGTCAAATAATTTTACTTCTTCAGAAACGTCTTCACCTACTTCGAAATCAGGTTCTATTTTTTGGGCCTCTGAAATTTGAATCTCTTGATTAGGATCTTCTACAGCTCCATCTTCAACTACTATTCTATTTCTCCATATTTCTAAATCCCCTTTGTCAGGATTGATAATAATATCAAAATTTTCATCCGATCCAAATTTTCGCTTTAATGTATTTTTAAAAACATCTTCCAAGATGACCATAAGAGTAACACGATCAATTAATTTATCATCTTTAAATTCTGAGAAAGAATCAATTAAGGCTAAATTTTCCATATTCAATTATTTTCTATTTCACTAAAACTTTCGAACTGACAACATCAGTGTAAGAAAGTGTTTCTTGTTTTGTTACTGTTACTTTTCCTTTTCCAATTGGCTTTGGTTCTCTTTGCTTCCATGTTATAGTAAATGAATGGTTATTTACCTCTAATAATAAACCTTCTATTGATGGTCTATCAGAAAATTCTACATGAATTTTTCTTCCGACGTTTTTTTGAAATTGCCTCTCGTTTTGCAATGGGCTGCCTACTCCTGCCGATGCAACTTCTAGTGAAAAATCATATTCGTCACGATCCAGTTGATGTTCTATCGCTCTACTTATATTCATACAATCTTGAAGAGTAACACCTTTATCTCCATCAAGTATTACTCGAATACTGTTGTCAGATCCCATCGTTAAATCAATCAAAAACAAATTAGTGTTTTGATCTAATACTTCTTGTAATAATTTTTCTATTGTCGATCGAAAATTCATATCAAAAAAAAGAGGGACTTTATAGTCTCCTCCAGTGTTTAGTCTAAAATGAATACAAATATAATAGAATTTTCGCGGATTTATTTATTGTTTTTAATTTTTTTTAAATTGGTTCTTTTTTGACTTACATTTGCTGTCGTTATTTTAAAGAAAACATAAATGCTTCCTAAACCAACAAGGTCAGGATTTTTATTCAAAAAGCACACTAAAAAAAAGCAAACTCCTTTTGAAAAATTGTTTGAAATTTTCAAAGAATTAATCACCCATACTTCAGGGGATTTTGATGAAGCTATCGACTGGCTGAGGGAGCTAGATAAAGAATATAAGTTGACTGACGATAATTACACTATTGACGATTTTATTGAAGAACTAAAAAATAAATCTTTTGTAAAGCCAAAGATTGGTTCTGGGGGCAAAGGAGAAGGATTAGAGTTGACCGCTAAGACCGAAAAGCTACTCAGAGAGCATGCTTTGAAACAAATTTTTGGAAAATTAAAAAAAACAGGCTCTGGCAATCATAAAACCAAAAAAACTGGGCAAGGTCAGGAAAACACAGGAGAATTTAAAGCATATCAATTTGGTGATGACATTGAGAAAATTGTGGTAACAGAAAGTTTTAAAAATGCTCAAATTAGAAGTTTGGGGCATGATTTTACATTACAGAATGAAGATTTGGTAGTGGAAGATGCTTTTTATAAAACCCAGATGAGTACAGTTTTGATGATCGATATTAGCCACAGTATGATACT
>Ga0307998_1000067_pt1 | contig 57511 bp, 60 predicted proteins | sample Davwhametageno37_FD_203147 | JGI IMG/M metagenome (GOLD analysis project Ga0307998, IMG submission 203147) | Marine microbial communities from Davis Island wharf, Antarctic Ocean - #37 | ecosystem: Environmental > Aquatic > Marine > Unclassified | place: Antarctic Ocean: Davis Island wharf... | reverse complement strand
CAGGGTTAATTTACCTTGTTATTGCGACTATATTGAACGCATATTTTTTGTATTACGTTGTGATGTTATACCGAAATTATTCTGATAAACTATCCATGAAAATTTTTAGGTATTCAATCTTGTATTTAGGTTTAATTTTCACAGCATTTTTAATAGATCATTATTTTAAGTATCAATTTATATAATTTTTAAGGCTAAGGAAATAATATGAGTAAAGGAACTGAATTAAGAAGTATTTTAGAGACTGTTGGTGTGGTGTTAGGTAGTCTGTTTGGCGCAATTATTCTAATAGTATTTGCAACTACTAAATACGAACCTAGTGAGCTATCAATTGCAATGGTTGAGGAAACAACACCTAGCTCAGAGAATATATTACCTGTAGCAGAAGTTAAGATTGCTAAAGATTCTTTATCAGATACTAAGTCCTCTATTTCAGGCGAAAAAATTGCACAGGCTAATTGCGCAATGTGTCACGCAAGTGGTTTAATGAATGCTCCTAAAATTGGAGATGCAGGGCAGTGGGGACCAAGAATTGCTCAAGGTAAAAATATGCTTGTAAGTAATGCCATTAATGGGATAAGGACTATGCCTGCCAAAGGTGGAAACTCTTCATTAACTGATGAAGAGGTTGCAGCTGCTGTTGTTTACATGGCTAACTCCTCTGGAGGCAGTCTCTAGTAATCAAATGGCAACCTATGCAGTTGGTGATGTACAAGGTTGCTTTTATTCCCTTCAAGGCCTATTAAAAAAAATAGATTTTAATAGTAAGGTAGATGAACTTTGGCTTGTTGGAGACATAATTAACAGAGGCCATGGCTCCCTCGAAACTCTAGACTGGTGCTTTAAAAATCGAGATAACCTAAAAATTGTCCTCGGTAACCATGATTTGCATTTTCTTTCAGTCGCTTTTAACCAAAAAAAAATGTCATCAACAGACACCCTTCAACCAATCTTATCATCACGAAATTTGAATAAGTATATTGACTGGATGCTTTCATGGTCACTAATTCATAAGGATAAAGATTTTCTTATGGTACATGCGGGGTTAATGCCTGATTGGTCAATTGCTGATGCGCTTGATTTAGCAACAGATGTGATGGAGTCCTTAAGAAAAGATCCTAGTGACTTTTTTAAGGATATGTATGGTAACAAGCCTGATAAATGGTCCACAGCACATAAAACAAAAGATAAGCAAAGATTAACAATCAATGCAATGACTCGTCTTAGGTGTTTAAATAGTGATAATGCTATTGATTTTACTTACAAGTCAAACTTGAATAATCTTCCTGATAGCTTAACCCCTTGGTTTGACATTAAAACTAAAAAACCAAGAGGAGAGTTTATTATTTCAGGGCATTGGTCCGCAATTGGAATTCAAAAGCATAATTATGGAATAACACTTGATACTGGATGTGTTTGGGGGGGGGAATTGTCAGCTTACTGTATTGAGTCTGGGTCTCTTGTTTCGGTTAATTTAGACGATAGAGATTTACTCTAGCTTTTCTCCAAAATACCTTTCAATATCATTTATTGAGGGTGTATGACTCTGCCCCCCTTGTGATTGAATTTTAATTCCTCCCATAATCGAGGCTAACCAACCTGTTTTTTCCCAACTTAATTCATTGATAATTCCATAGGCAAGGCCTGAGCGATAAGCATCCCCACATCCTGTAGGGTCAATTATATTATCGGCAGGGAAAGGGTCAATTTTTAGGATTTTATTATCTGTATAAATCAGTGAGCCTTCACTACCTTTAGTAATTATTAATGCAGTAACTTTTTTTGATATTTCATCAATACTAAGTTTTGAAGTATTAGATAGGACTTGAGCTTCATAGTCATTAACTGATATGTAGGAAGCTTGCTCAATAAAAGTTATCAATTCGTCTTGATTGAACATTGGCAGCCCTTGTCCTGGATCAAATAAAATTGGAATATTTGCATCAAGGCATTCCTTGGCATGATTAATCATGCCATCTTTGCCATCTGGAGCAATAATTGCAAGACTAAAACTTTCTGAAATTGTTGAGATAGTATTTTTATGGGATTGAGTCATTGCACCCGGGTGAAATGCGGTAATTTGATTATCATCAAGATCAGTTGTTATGAAAGCTTGTGCTGTATGAGTTTCTGGAAGGACTCTAATGTAGTCTTGAACAATTTCGAGCTTACTTAGCCGGTCAGAATATAGCTGAAAATCTTCCCCAACAGTAGCCATTATAATTGGTGAGCTATTTAGCAGTCTTAGGTTGTACGCAATATTTCCTGCTGTACCACCAAAATTCTTTTTTAGTTCAGGGACATAAAAAGATACGCTTAATTTATGAATTTGATCAGGGAGAATATGATTCTTAAAATAATCCTCAAACACCATAATTGTGTCGTATGCAATTGACCCACATATTAAAATATTTTTCATAATGGTTTCAAAACTACTAATAAAATGATTAAAATTAAAAGTATCACAGGAAATTCATTGAACCACCTGAAATAAATATGACTGCGTTTATTTTCATTGTTCTTAAAATTTATTAAATGTTTCAGACATAAAAAATGATAACAAATAAGTAGTAATACACATAATAATTTTAGATTTAACCAAAGACCTAAGAAGTTGTAGTTTAACCAAAGCCAAGAACCAGAAATGATAGTTAATAATGCACCTGGGGTCATTATCCCATAAAATAATTTACGTTCCATAATTATGAATCGATTATGGCTAATTTTATCTGTCGCCATTGCATGATAAACAAAAAGCCGCGGCAAATAAAAAAGGCCTGCGAACCATGTGACCATAAAAATTATATGAAGGGATTTTATCCAAAGCATGAACTTATTCTCAAAATTTTAATCTTTAAAACATATGATGAAATTTTCTCATAATTTACACAATAACCCTAATAGAATTGACGTTGTATGGCATCAGCCAACATGCTATGATTTTACTATTCCACAACACGACTCCAAATGAACGCACCTTTAGCACCTAATTTTTTAAAAGCTCAGTCTCAATTCTCAACTCGCCTCAGAGAAATTCCATATAATTATACTTCTTTCTCTGACAAAGAAATTGTATTACGTTTTCTTGGTGAGGAAATTTGGTTAATTATTGATGAGCTTAGAGAAAAAAGGAAAACAGGCCGATCTGCACGAATGCTTTTTGAGGTTCTGGGCGATTTATGGGTGGTTTCAAGAAACCCATATCTGCATGATGACTTAATTGAAAACCCAAAACGATTTAAACAGTTAGTAGAGGCAATGAGGCATCGAATCAAGTCTATTGAAGATAGAAGTTTTGGCAACATCAAGGTAGCACAGCTTACTACTGCAGCTCTTTCAGCTATTCTCAAATTTGAATTTGATTTTAAAGCTGCGAAGAAACTTAGAAAAAAAGTCTTATCAAAATTAAAGCGGCATACTAAGAAGCATAATATTCAATTTGACGGATTAGCAAGGGTATCGCACGTCACAGATGCTACTGATTGGAGGGTTGAATTTCCTTTTGTTGTTATCCACCCGGATAAGGAGTCAGAGATCTCGCACATTGTTAAGGCATGTATTGATCTAGAATTAACTATCATTCCACGAGGCGGAGGTACCGGTTATACAGGAGGCGCAATTCCTTTGATACCGATGACAGCAGTAATTAATACGGAAAAACTTGATGGTATTGGAGAAGTTGAATTCAAAAATTTACCGGGACTTTCTGAATCTGTTCCTACAATTAGATGTGAGGTTGGTGTAGTCACAAAAAGGGCAATGAATTTAGCTTCTGATGCGGGTCTTGAGTTTGCAACAGACCCAACATCAGCTGATGCATCATGTATTGGAGGTAATGTAGCCATGAATGCGGGAGGCAAGAAAGCTGTGCTGTGGGGTACTGCGCTTGATAATTTAGCTTCGTGGAAGATGGTTGACCCAAATGGTGATTGGATGGAAATCGAGAGGTTAGATCATAATTTATCAAAAATTCATGACACAGACCTGGCCCGGTTTAGAATTACTAAGTTTGATAAGAATGGAATTTTCCCGAAAGATAATCCAGAGATTTTAGAGATACCTGGAAAAAATTTCAGAAAAATAGGGTTGGGTAAGGATGTGACAGATAAATTTCTGAGCGGACTTCCTGGCATACAAAAAGAAGGCTGTGATGGGCTTATTACATCAGCAACTTTTATTTTACATAAAATGCCCCAACATATACGAACTGTCTGTCTTGAATTTTTTGGAAATGTGTCGACAGCAGTTCCTGGTATTGTAGAAATCAAAGATTATTTAGATAACGTAGACGATGTATTGTTGGCAGGCCTGGAACATTTAGATGAGCGATACATTAAGGCTGTTGGCTATAGTACTAAGGCTGCAAGATCAATGCGGCCAAAAATGATTCTGATTGCAGATATTGCAAGTGATAATGAAGATTTAGTTGGTATTGCTGCCTCAAAGGTCGTCCAGATAGCAAACTCAAAGGATGGCGAGGGTTTTATTGCAGTCTCTACTGAGGCAAGAAAGCGATTCTGGCTTGATAGAGCAAGAACAGCTGCCATTGCTAAACATACTAATGCCTTTAAGATTAATGAGGACGTAGTAATTCCACTTCCTAAATTGGGTGACTATTCAAACGGTATTGATCGTATAAATATAGAGCTATCAATATCAAATAAATTAAAAATTGTTCAGGAAATACGGAAATACTTAACTGAAGATTTAGTAAGCCCAAACAATCAAGATATTGATAAGACTTTATTTAATAATAAAAAAGTGCTTAGTTTATCCCTCATAGATGAAGTTATTACTAAGTGGGAACAGTATCTAATAAAAATGGACAACTCAGTCAGTGAGTTCATTAATTTACCCGCTTTCCAAGAAAGCTATAAAAATTTATTTGAGGCTATTCAATCTCATGAACTCAGAATTTCTTTTAAAAAAGAAATAAAAATACCATTAATTGAAATTTTTTCTGGAAGAGAGTACGAGCCAATACTTAAAAGAATTGATGATATTCATCAGGACATATTAAAGTCAAGACTTTTTATTGCGCTGCATATGCATGCAGGAGATGGTAATGTCCATACAAATATCCCTGTAAATTCAGATAGTTATGAAATGATGCAAGAAGCAAAAAGAGCTGTTGTTAGAGTAATGATGCTAGTAAAAAATCTAGATGGAGTAATTTCTGGAGAACATGGAATTGGCATTACTAAAATGGAGTTCCTTGATGAATCTACTATAAATACATTTGCAGACTATAAGTCAAAGGTTGACCCAAACGGGCACTTTAATAAAGGTAAGCTCTTACCTGGATCGGGACTTCAAAATGCCTATACTCCAAGTTTTGGTTTATTAGAACAAGAATCAATCATTATGGAGGAGTCTGCGATAGGAGAAATTGCTGACTCAATAAGTGACTGTATGCGTTGTGGGAAATGTAAACCAGATTGCTCTACTCATATTCCTAAAGCAAATCTTCTTTATAGTCCTAGAAATAAAATTCTCGCCACTTCATTGCTCATTGAGGCATTTTTATACGAGGAGCAAACAAGGAGAGGTATCTCACTAAAGCATTTTGATGAGTTTAATGATGTAGCAGACCACTGCACTGTTTGTCATAAATGCCTTAATCCATGTCCGGTGAATATTGATTATGGAGATGTTTCTATTGCGATGAGAAACTTTCTTAGGGAACAGGGTCAGAAAAATTTTAATGCTGGCACATCGCTTGCGATGACTTATTTAAATTTAAAAGATCCTGCAACTATTAAATTAATGAGAAAGATGATGGTTGATGTTGGATATCGAGCTCAAAGAATTGGTCATAGCTTTCTTAAAAAAATTAGAGCAATCGACTATTTCAAGAAAAGCCCCCCTCCAACAGTTGGTAAGCCATCAGTTGTTTCACAGGTTATTCATTTTATGAATAGACCAATGCCCAAGAATATGCCTACGCGGACATCCAGAGGTTTATTAGGAATTGAGGATGATAAAATCGTACCGGTAATACGTAATTCAAATAAGATTGATGAAAATTCTGATGCAGTTTTTTATTTTCCAGGCTGTGGATCTGAGCGACTTTTCTCTCAAGTTGGTTTAGCAACTCAGGCAATGCTTTATGAAGTGGGTGCAATTACAGTACTTCCCCCAGGATATTTGTGTTGCGGCTACCCACAAACTTCGTCAGGAAATCATGATAAAGGCCAAGAAATCACATCAGAGAATAGAGTTCAATTTCATCGAATTGCAAACACATTAAATTATTTAGATATTAAAACAGTTATTGTATCGTGTGGTACGTGCATGGATCAGCTCCAGAAATATGAATTTGAAAAAATATTTCCGGGTTGCAGGTTGTTAGATATCCATGAGTATTTAATGGAAAAGGGTGTCAAAATGGAAGGAGTTAATGGCCAGCAATATATGTATCATGATCCATGTCATACACCAATGAAAACCTACTCTCCTGTAGAGGTTACCAATAAATTAATGGGAGAGGATATTCCATTAAATGAAAGATGTTGTGGGGAATCTGGTACCTTTGCTGTTAGTCGTCCAGATATAGCGTCCCAAGTAAAGATGAGAAAACAAGAGGAAATTGAGAAAGGAATAAAAAACCTTCCTAAAGCTATAGACGAAAAGCTACCAGTAAAAATATTAACATCTTGTCCGTCATGTTTGCAGGGCCTTGCCCGATATGGTGATGATACGAATACTACTGCAGACTACATTGTAGTTGAGTTAGCTAAAAACAATTTGGGAGATCAGTGGCTTGAGAATTATGTTGAAAAAGCAACTAATGGTGGAATTGAAAAGATACTTCTCTAGCTAAAAAGGAAGAAATATTCCTGTAGCAATACTTTGAAGAACTCGGGTTATCACTCTTTCAGATTTCTCAGATAAGGTATATGCAAAGTAATCTAACCTCCCGATTATTTTCCCGAACTCTCGCTCAAAAGATAGGTTTGAATTTTTCTCATCCATCTCATTTGATAGCAAGAACAACTTTCCTTCCTGATTTTTTTTTGTTGATAATTTCCATAAGACAATCTCAATATTTCGCGCAGTATTATAAATTGATTGAGGATCAAGTGAATCGAACATAAAAAAATCTTTTTTATCCCCATGTGCTTTTGTAATCATAGTGTATAAGCCTGTGATCAATGAGAGAACACGATCGCCTTTAAAGGATTCATCAAATGCTTGATTTAATGCCTCCGCTCCTTGGGTGAAGTTTATAGACTTAAATTTCCAATCATGATCAGCATTAAAAACCCAATTCGTAACTATCTCAGCATTATCGGATGAGGTTTTTCTAAGTTCTTGGGGATTTTTTTTATAAAACTTAACCATCAATATCTTTAAGCTCTCGATATTCTCCCTAATTTCGTAATCAGCCATTCGATCAAAGTCAGATTTTGCAAATTGACTTATCGATGATTTATCATATTGAGTTGTGTCTTTATTTTTTAGGGTGTTATTAGCACAGCCTGTCAGCATTATTAATAAAAGTAGGGATAGAATGCGAAACATTATTTGATATAGATTCTTTCGGTTGGAAATATTAATTTAAATGAGCTACCAGTATAAGGTTCACTCACTATTCTTATTTCTCCTTGGTGTTGATGCATAACATTCTTAACAATTGATAAACCTAAACCAGTTCCACCAGATTCTCTACTTCGATCCTCATCGACCCGATAAAATCTTTCCGTAATTCTTTTTACATGGCCTTCTGATATTCCAATACCTTTATCTGTAACCTGAAATATTGCATCATTGTTTATTTTATTCCAGCTAACACTTATTTCACCTTCTTTATCTGTGTATCTTATAGCATTCGTTATTAGATTTATAAATGCGCTATAAACTTCAGAAGTAGACCCATATATATTTATCTCATTGTTAATTGAATAAATTATTTTATGTTGTTGCTGGTCAATTAATGAAGCTTCATTTTTTAATTTCTTAAACATATCTTTCATTATAATTTTTTCAGAGCGATTTTGGGAATAATCACTTTCAACGTTAGATAGTAATAATAAATCGTCTATTAATTTCTTCATTCTATGTGCTTGCTCAGACATTAGTAAAATTATTTTTTTAGATTGAATATCAATTGTTTTTCTATCTTCAAGAGTTTCAAGGAATCCAGAAATTACTGTAAGTGGTGTTTTTAATTCGTGAGAAAAATTTGATACGAAGTCTTTTCTAAGATTTTCAACCTTATTTAATGATGTTAAATCTCTGCATGTTATTAGTTTATGATTTTCCCCAAAGAATGCAGCTTTTATCTCAATATCTATTTTGTTAGCAGGATTATGAATATTAATAGAGCCCTCATAATTTTCTTTTACCAAATAATTAGAAAGATCTGAATTTCTAAAAATATAATTAATAGGTTGGTTGTAATCCTTTTTTGGATTTATATTCAACATCTTTTGAGCTTTCTTATTAGACCACAGGATTTCATTTTCCTCATTTACACCAACAATTCCATCATTTATAGCCTCTGCGGCCTGAATGAATTGATCTAAAGTTGACGTTAATTGTGTCTGAGATTTTTTTTGTTGACGATAGGTTCTATAAATTTTTGCAAATATATTTTGCCAAATACCTGTCCCATCTGGTAAATTTTTTAGGCTTGGTGACTCAACCCATTTATTAAGTTTGTGTATCCAAAAAATATGTATAAGTATAAAAATTAATAGTGTTGCTAGTACAAGAATAATGGCAAATTTTTGATCAAAAATTGATGACACGATAAAATATTGAAATATTTCAAGCACTAAAAACCATAATGTACTCCAACGAATGTCTTGCAATTTATAACCACCTGATTTAATTATTTATAATAAGCTTACTAAGAAAATTAGTTTTCTTGTTTTTCAGAGAATCTGTAGCCCATTCCTCGGACTGTTTGTATTAATTTTTGTTGCCCTTGTGTTGACAAGGAATCTCGCAGTCTTTTGATATGAACATCCACTGTTCTGTCATCTATATCCGAATGGTTTCCCCAAACTTTATCAAGGATATGGTTTCTACTAAAAACTCTATCCGGATTTTTCATAAAAAAATGTAATAGTTTAAATTCAGTTGGCCCCATGCGAATTGTAGTGTCGTTTGAGCTAATGCGGTGGGTAGATGGATCCAAATGCAGACTATTTATCTGAATTGGCTCGTCAATTAGTTCAGGGGCCTTTCTTCTTAAAATTGCTTTTATTCTTGCAACCAGCTCTCTTGGACTAAATGGTTTTGTTAGATAATCATCAGCCCCAGAATTTAGGCCTTGTATCATATTCTCTTCTTCACTTTTAGCCGTTAACATAATAATTGGTATTTTTTTTGTTGGTGTATTCGATCTTAGCCTTTTAGCAAAATCAATCCCACTCATTCCGGGTAACATCCAGTCAAGAATAATTAAATCAGGGATTTCCTCATGTATTAACCTGTCTGCGACCTCTGCATTTAGCGAGCGAATGGGATTGAATCCTGATTGATGAAGGTTAATTGCAATCAGTTCCAGTATTGATTCTTCGTCTTCTATTATGAGTATATTGGCTCTCATTATTTGTATAGTATGACATTTTTATGACAGATTTTTCTAAATAAAATACTAAAAATATACCAAGACGTGTTAAATTTTTGTTTAATACAATTTTATTTAAATATAACAGGAGATTAAATGTCTATTCTTTCTAGGGAGCGAATTGTTGCGGATGCATCTTATAATCGTTGGTTAGTTCCGCCAGCAGCCTTATTAATTCATTTGTCTATTGGTATGATTTATGGCTTTAGCGTTTTCTGGCCCGCTAAAGGTAATGGATTGCTAACGTTAATAGGTAGCCAATGTGACGCAATAACTACATCCCTATATGATCGTCTTTTTATTACATCTTGTGATTGGCTCTTAAGTGATGTGGTGTGGACTTTTTCAATCGCAATTGTGTGTTTGGGTTTGTCTGCGGCAGTTTTTGGCCATTGGTTGGAGCGTGCAGGACCCAGAAAAGCCGGTGTTGCAGCTGCAATACTTTGGGGAGGAGGCCTAGTTCTAGCCTCTGCTGGAGTTTATAACCATCAACTATGGCTGATTTGGCTGGGTGCTGGTGTTGTTGGTGGAATAGGGTTGGGGTTGGGGTATATTTCCCCAGTATCAACGTTAATCAAATGGTTTCCAGATAGAAGAGGTTTAGCAACAGGTATGGCTATTATGGGCTTTGGAGGGGGAGCCATGATAGGAACCCCGATTGCTGCTTACCTAATTGATTCCTTTAGTACTTGGCAGGCATTCTTATATATGGGTTGTTTTTACTTTGTGGCTATGATGATTGGAGCTTTTGGCTATCGAGTGCCTCCTGCTGATTTTAAAGTAGAGGGAACTAAGGTTGAAAAAAAAGATACCTCTATGATAGCTAAAAATCATGTGCATGTTAGTCATGCTCACAAAACATATCAGTTTTGGCTTCTATGGGGTGTTTTGTGCTTGAATGTTTCAGCAGGTATTGGTGTGCTAGCCGTTGCAAAACCAATGTTTCAAGAAATTGCAGCACAAAACTTTTCTGCAACCGAAATAGGAGCGATTGCAGGTGGATTTGTTGCTCTATTATCTCTATCAAATATTATTGGTCGAATATTTTGGGCTTCATCTTCTGATTATCTAGGTCGAAAATTAACTTATGCAATCTTTTTTAGCCTAGGTACTATTCTTTATTTCTCAGCTCCATGGGCTGGAAACAATCAATATATTGCACTCTTTGTTCTAATTAATCTTGTTATCTTGACTATGTATGGGGGTGGATTTGCAACTATCCCAGCATATTTGGCTGATATTTTTGGAACACAGCATGTGGGTGCTATCCACGGAAGACTCCTGACAGCATGGGCAGCAGCAGGTATTTTAGGCCCAAGAATAATGACATATTTTAGAGAGTCCCTAACGAATAGTGGAATACCTGAAGCTGAAGCTTATAGTTCGAGCTTTAAAATATTAGCCTTACTTCTTATATTGGGCTTTGTTCTAAACTTTTTTGTAAAACCTCTAGACTCTAAACATTTCATGAGTGAAAGCGAACTTAAAAAAGAAAAAGATATCGCGGCTAAAAAAGACTCTGATAATGCTCTGATGGTAAGTAAAGGTAAATCTAATCAAGCGGTACAGAAATTGATATTACCTGTTGCTTGGATTGTGGTCGGACTTCCGATTTTATGGGGGATATCTAATGCTCTCCAAAAAGGTATAATCATATTCCACTAATTTAAGATTGGAATATTTTTGGAAGACGAGGCATTAAAAAGCTTAAAAGTTGGGGTTGTTTCATCACGATTTAATGAAAAAGTTGTAAGAGAGCTATGTGATGCATGCATAAATAAGTTAGAGCTAGAGGGCGTCTTAAGTAATAATATTACTCATGAGTCTGTCCCTGGTGCGCTTGAAATTCCAATTATATTAGACAGCTTTGCCCGACAAAAAAAGTTTGATGTACTGATTGGTATCGGCGCAGTAATAAGGGGTGAAACTTATCACTTTGAAATAGTTTCGGATCAATCTGCTAGCGGATTACTCCAACTTCAATTAAATTATCATGTCCCTATCATTAATGCGATTATCACAACAAACTCAAGTGATGAAGCTTTTGCGCGAACCAAAGTTAAAGGTGAAGAGGCAGCTCTAGGTGCAATAGAGATGGCTAATTTGGTAAAAAAATATGATTGATAAGAGGGGTTTAAAATCCCCTAAAAAAAAGATTAATAATCGTAGGAAGTCACGTGAGTTGATTATGAAGGGGGTGTATAGAGCTCTTGTTAATAACTTTGATATTAATCAGATAAAAAAAGATATTCAGGATGACCCTGATTTCATTAGAGCAGATGAAATATTTTATTTAGAGGTTATGGATGGTGTATTCGATAACTTCGATTTACTGAAAAAAGAAATTATTACCTATCTAGATAAGAGCTATGATGAGTTAAGTCCAATTGAATTGGCTATTATTTATAGCTCATTGTACGAGCTAAAATTCTCGCCGTCGGTTCCCTACCGCGTAGTCTTAAATGAAGCCATTGAGGTTGCAAAATCATTTGGAGGAACAGACGGACATAAGTTCATTAATGGGGTTTTAAATAAAGCAGCAGCAATAAACCGTAAACATGAGTTTGCTACTAAGACAAAGTAAACGATATAGACTGTAATTTGGTTTTTTCCCATAAAATATAGTTACCGTCCATATGCCAGTCACCAAGAACCCATCTTTGTGAAAAGCGACTTTCTAGGAAGTAATCATGAGTGTTAGGGCGATGTGTGTGACCATGAATTAGATATTTGGGGTAGTTATTTTTACGTAGAATATCTTCAACTGCGGTGTCATTTACATCCATAATTGAATCACTTTTATTTTTCTTTTTACTCTCGCTTTGATCTCTTAATTCCTCACAAATATTCATCCGCTCCGCAAGAGGTTTTTTTATGAAATTATTAATCCATTCTGTTGAGCGAACCTGAGCCCTCCATTTTTGATAATCAATATCATCAGTACACAAAGTATCCCCATGCATAATTAGGGTCTTGGTATCTCCAAGTGAAATCAATGTTGGATCTTTTAACAGCGTTACCTGGCACGAAGATAAGAATTTCTCCCCAATCAAAAAATCACGGTTACCAGCTATAAAATAGATTTTAACTTTCTTAGATAGTTCTTTTAACGAGTTTTTTATTTCCTGGAATGTATTTGCATCATCACCTATCCAGTAATCAAATAAGTCACCCAGAATAAATAACGCTTCATATTTTATCGCATCATTTCTGAGAAAATAAATAAATTTATCAATTGTTTTTTCCTCTGATTCAGTTAAATGAATATCAGAGACAAAAATTGCAGAATTCTGAACTTTAATCAGAAAGCACTTCCTCTATCATAATTGCTTCAGTTGGAACATCCTGATGTCCACCACTCGATCCAGTTGTAACTTTTCCAATAAGGTCAATAACATCTGTTCCAGAAACTACTTTTGCGAATACGCAATATCCAGCACCATCTTGTCCTGGATAGTCCAGAAAGGAATTATTTGCTACGTTAATAAAAAACTGTGAAGATGCTGAGTCGGGATCCGATGTTCTTGCCATAGCAATGGTGTAAGGTGCATTTTTAAGACCATTATTTGCCTCATTCTTTATTGGTGCTTCTGTTTCCTTTTGCATCATGTCTTTGTCGAAACCACCACCTTGAATCATAAAGCCATCAATAACCCTATGAAAAATAGTTCCAGTAAAGAAACCTTTTTCGACATAGTTTAAAAAGTTTTTGACAGTTATTGGTGCTTCTTTATCGTTTAATTCTATTGAGAAGTCACCATGGTTTGTTTTAATTGTAATCATTTATTTCCTTAGTTTAATTTAGTTATTGAATTAATTTTTACCCGCTTGATTGGAACATCACTCATACCACTGCGTCGTGTAGTTGCTAATTTCCCAATTTTTATAACCGTACCTATGCCATCTATCACTTTACCGAACACACAATATCCAGCACCGTCTTGTCCTGGATAGTCCAGAAAAGAATTATTTGCTAAGTTAATAAAAAACTGTGACGTTGCCGAGTCAGGCACCGATGTTCTTGCCATAGCAATGGTGTAAGGTGCATTTTTAAGACCATTATTTGCCTCATTCTTTATTGGTGCATCTGTTTCCTTCTCTGTCATGTCTTTTTTAAAACCACCACCTTGGATCATAAAGCCATCAATAATACGATGAAAGATAGTGTCATTGTAGAAACCTTTTTCGACATAGTTTAAAAAGTTTTTTACAGTTATTGGCGCTTTTTCGGGATAAATCTCGATGACTATATTTCCATGAGAGGTCTCAATATTAAGCTTTTCTGAGTTTTCTGAGAAGCTCAATAAGGAAATAGAAAGTAAATAAAAGAATAATGTAGTTTTAAATAATTTTTTCATGGTTTATATGCTTTTTAAGGTTGAATAAGTTAAACCAGACAAACCTGCATCTAGCTCGTGATATAATTTTTGCAAAATCATGTCAAAACTTATCATAAATGTTAGATCATTACCACATTCCTACCTATACTAATTTAAATGCTTAGAATATTTAACAGTTTCTCCAAAAAGAAAGAAGATTTTAAACCTATTAATCCAAATGAGGTTCGAATGTATGTCTGTGGAATGACTGTTTATGACAACTGCCATTTAGGGCATGGCAGAGTGCTAGTTGTTTTTGACCTAATAAATAGATGGCTAAAAGAAAGTAAATTTGATGTTCTTTATGTTAGAAATATTACCGATGTTGACGACAAAATAATAGCAAAGTCAATTAAACAAAATATACCAATGCACGAGCTAACCAATAAATATATTGAAGCAATGAACGAGGACGCTAAAAGTTTAGGGACCATACCAGCAGATATAGAGCCAAGAGCAACTGATCATATTGAAGAGATGATCCAAATGATTAAGTTACTTATTGATAAAGGGTTCGCTTATGTAGGCAGCAATCACGATGTTTACTACTCTGTTTCAAAATTCAAAAATTATGGCAAGCTTTCAGGAAAATTGCTTAAGAACCTAAGAGCTGGCGACCGCGTTGATATCGATAAAAATAAGGAGAATGCATTTGATTTTGTTCTATGGAAGTCCGCAAAATATAATGAGCCTTCATGGGATTCCCCTTGGGGTAAAGGTAGACCTGGCTGGCATATTGAATGTTCTGTTATGAGTAACAAGCTCCTAGGTAGCCACTTTGATATTCATGGTGGAGGGCAAGATCTGCAGTTTCCTCATCATGAAAATGAAATTGCCCAGTCGGAAGCAGCAAATGATTGCAAAATGGCTAATTATTGGATTCATAATGGCTTTGTGAAGGTAGATGATGAGAAAATGTCGAAATCACTAGGAAATTTTTTCACAATAAAGTCAATTCTTGAACATTTTGACCCCGAGGTTATAAGATTTTTTATTTTGAAGGCCCATTACAGAAGTCCATTAAATTATTCAGACAAGCATCTTGAGGAGGCAAAGCAAGGCTTAATTAGGCTTTATTTAGCAATTAGAAATATCATGGACAATCAAAAAAAAATAGACTGGTCAAGTCCTTACGCAAATAAGTTTAAAGAAGCCTTAGATGATGATTTTAATTCCCCAGAAGCATTATCTGTACTTTATGAGCTTGCAAATAAAGCCAATAAAAACAAAAATAATGATGACCAGAATCTTCTACTAAGACTTGCCAACATTATTGGAATTTTAAATCAGGACCCAGAAATTTTTCTAAAAGGCGAGAAAAAAGACTCCCATGATTTCGATATCGATGAATTAATACTGAAAAGAGATACTGCTAAAAAGAATAAAGATTTTTCAGATGCAGATAAAGTTAGAGATTTTCTTGAAAGTCATGATATTTTACTTGAAGATACTTCCAGTGGAACAATATGGAGAAAAAAGTAAATATGCCTGTTAATTTAAAAGCCCCAAAAAATGATGAATTACTTTCAATTCCAGGTATTCAGTTGGGTGTAGCTGAGGCTGAAATTAGTTGTAAGTCCCAAAAGGATTTATTGGTTATCTCTATCGATAGTGGCGCTGTTGTATCAGGGGTTTTTACAAAAAATAAATTCACTGCTGCGCCTGTTATTATTGCTAAGGAACATCTAAAGATTGGTAAGTCCACTAGAGCTCTTATAGTTAACACCGGATCTGCCAATGCAGGTACTGGGGAAGAGGGAGTAAAAAATGCCAGAGCCGTTTGTGAGATGGTGGCTAATGAGTTAAATATTAATTCTGTAAATGTACTTCCTTTTTCGACGGGGGTCATTATGATGCATTTACCTGTTGATAAAATATCTATGGGTATCCCAATGGCTATTAAAAATCTTAAACTGGATAATTGGTTAAATGCAGCCGAATCAATTATGACTACAGATACTGTTGCAAAAGGGTCATCCTCAAGCATTATGATTCAAGGTGAGAAAGTTTATGTAACAGGAATAAGTAAAGGCTCTGGAATGATTGAGCCAAATATGGGAACTATGCTTGGTTTTATCGGAACTAATGCAAATATCACTAAGGAAATGTTAGACGAGATGATTAGCGAGGTAGCTGACAACACATTTAATTGTATTACTGTCGATGGCGACACTTCAACAAATGACTCATTTATTATCATTGCAACAAAGCAATCCAATCATCATCTTATTGATAGTAAGAATAAAAATTATTATGTGCTTAAAGAGGCTTTGCTTGAGACGGCTAAAATTCTTGCTCAATCAATTATTAGGGACGGAGAGGGAGCAACAAAATTTATTTCAATTAACGTTCATGGTGGGAAAAATAGGGATGAGTGTCTTAGTATTGGAAAGTCTATCGCTCATTCACCATTAGTTAAGACAGCTTTTTTTGCATCCGATCCTAACTTAGGAAGAATATTGGCTGCTATTGGTAATTCACCTATTAATTTGCTAGATATAAATCTGATTGATGTTTTTTTAAATCAAGTTCAATTTGCAAAAAGTGGTTCATTAGCCAAGAATTATAAAGAGTCTATGGGTGTAAAAGAGATGAAAAGTGAGGAAATTGCACTAGATATTTATCTTGGGAGAGGTAAGTTTACATGTACTGTTTGGACTACAGATCTTTCTTATGATTATGTCAAAATTAATGCAGAGTATAGATCTTAGATAGTGCATATTAATGTTGCAGTTGGCGTACTTATCGATTCAAATAAAAAAATTCTTTTGGCTCAAAGACCAATGTCTTGTTCATGGGCTGGATGGTGGGAATTCCCTGGGGGAAAGTTAGAAAAGAATGAGACGCCTAAAGAAGCTCTTACTCGAGAACTAAAAGAAGAGATAGATATTGATGTAGTTAATTGTGAGAAATGGGTTACTCGTAATTATTCATATGAAGAGTACAACGTTACATTATACTTTTTCAAGGTAACCGAATGGGATGGAGAGCTAATTCCAAAAGAAAATCAGAAATTACTTTGGATTAATCCTTGCGAGGTGAACAAGAAAACTATACTTCCACCTAATGTCTTTATATTAAATGCATTATCACTTCCAACTCATTATGCCATTACCAATATAAGTGAGATGCCTAAAGAAGTCTTTTTGGCACAGTTGCTAAAACAACTAGAGCAAGGCTTAAAAATGATACAAATCAGAGAGAAAAATCTATCACTAGAGGAATTAAAAGAAACTTCGTTAGAAATAATAAGGCTTTGTAAGCCATTCTCGGCAAAGGTTATTCTTAATTCAAGTATTGAGCTGGCTAATAATGTAAATGCAAATGGCATTCATCTTAATTCAATTGAGTTGAAAAAATTTACTAAAAAACCAAAAAATATAATTATTGGTGCATCGTGCCATTCAGAAAGGGATGTAAGAGTTGCACAAGAAAAGGGTATAGATTTTGTTGTATTGTCACCTGTAAATAAAACAATCTCACACCCTAGAATAGTGCCGTTGGGTTGGGATAATTTTTTAAAAATTACTAATAAGTTTGATATTCCAGTCTATGCACTTGGAGGTATGAAAAAAAGTGATATAGATAATGCATTGGATTCTGGAGCCATAGGAATAGCATCTCAGCGGGATATTTGGTCGAATTAATTTACTTTAAATAGAATATTTTTAGTTATTAATTTACCAGAAGCGGTCTCCAGAGTGAACTTAAGTATCAGTTCATTTATATCTGATATTCTTTGGTCTATTTCATATAGCATTAAGTGGTCTCCACCTGGCTTTAATATGAAAGGCACCCCCTTAATAATTTTGGGGGACTTAATCTTACGCATTTTCATTATTTCTAGGCCATCAGACGTCTTGACCATTTCCATACTATGAATTTCAATGCGACCAATTAAATCAGATTGAATAGATTTGATTAATAAATCAAAATTAGAGGATACGGTAAAAAATCCTGCTGATATATTCATCCCAGCCCGTGGAGACTTGATAGTTGTAGAGGTAAATTTTATATCTGCAGCATAATTATTAAATGATACTAGAAGTAGCAGTAGTAATAAGTTAAATCTCCTCATTGTAACCTCCCTCATTCTCTTTTCCAGAAATTTGGTATTGTTCTGAAGCCCATGCCCCTAAATCAATTAACTTACATTTATCACAACAAAAAGGCCTAAAAGAATTATTCAAATCATATTCGATATTTTTCCTACATGTTGGGCATAATATTTTCATTTGAGTTAAAAAGAGGCAACACCAATTTTAAACTTAATAGACTTATATCCTAGACGCGTAGTTTTTTTTATCAAATTAAAATTGATGTTGATGGCGTATTTATTTGAGGAAAGAGTTGGAATTAATCCAGGGACTTTTGAGAGCTCGACTACAACCAAATCATTTTTTTTTGCACTATCTAATTTTACGTCATATCTATCATTCTTAATTATTTGTGAATCCATTATTACGCCGCCCCTTAAAATAGCATTAAGGTAAATAATAGATGATTTTACCGGAAGAAAGGGTGCAAATCTCCCTTTGAAATATAATCTTCTAGATTGTGGAGTTTGTGTTTGAAGCCATAATTGCATCTCAGGAAAGTCAGTTGATAAAATACCAAAAGGACTATCACTACGGGCTTTTATTTCCTGAAGAAATTTGTCTGCACCAAAATAAAAACCTGGCTTAATACTGCTTTTCTCCAGCATTCCCCTAAGTTTTTTAAGCTGCAATAATATAAGAATATTTTTTTGTGTCTTTGGTAATTTAGAGACTTTACCTCGCTGCCTTTCAAGTTCCTGAATAAGCTCAATCTTCAGGTCTGACTTTGATGCCGAAGCCATTAAGTTTAATAGGGTTTCAAATAGGTCGTAGCCCGAATTTTTCATTCGGCTAGCTAATTGCATATCAGCCTTTAAAAAAATTTCCTCAAGCCGTAAAAACTTTCTTGTCTTTTCGTTTAGGGGGAATTCATAGTGAATCATATTAAATTCTCTTCCAATTGTCTTAAAATAGAGTTGTGATAATACAGGATATTACGACCGAGAATTTTTTTGCTACTTTGATTTTCTATAACGACATTAGCTTTTTTTATTTTTTCATTTCTTGTCATTTGTGCCTTAATAATTTTTCTGGCTAATTCATCTGTAATTCCATCTCTACAAGTTATTCTTTCTAACTGAATATCTTCAGCGCAATCAATCAGAAGGCTCTCATTAATTATTTTTTGATATTTTGTTGTCTCAAAAAGTAGAGGAACAACCACAATAATGTATTTGGCCTTAGTTATTCCTTTGACTTGGGTTAAAAATTCTTTGTAAATAAGAGGGTGTAGAATTTCTTCAACTCTTTTTTTACATTCTGACTTTGTAAATAAATCAGATTGTAGTTTTCTTTTATCAATATTCATTGACTCATCAAGGTAGTAAGATCCAAATTTTTTTACAATCTCTTTGTACCCAACAGAATATTTTCGTGTAATTTTTTTATTAATCTTATCTAAATCTATAATTGGCACGCCCAAGCTTTGAAAAATTTCTGATGCTAGGCTCTTTCCCGAGCCAATCCCACCTGTTAATCCAATTATATGCATTTTTTAGCTTGTAAATTCATTATTCGACACCATATTAATTTTACTGTTTATATGATAACTTAAAGATTAATTATGAATGAAAATAAAATAGAAAATTCTACCCTTAACCTTGATCTAGATTTAATTTCTTTGTTTGAACCAGTTGTCTGCAAAGTGGAGGTTGATTTAGCCGGTTGGCTCTATGATTTGTCGGGCACAAATGGATGGAAGGTTGATTCAGAAGAGGAGAATGAAACTTACACTAGCTTTTTTTTGAAACGGTGTGAGCACCAAGCGGAAGTTACTCTTTATCATTCTGGCTTTGCTCAAGTAGATATTAATGGCTCGATAGTATTTCATGGGGATATGCTTGAAAAGAGCTGCAAAAAAGCAAAATTACATTATTATCGAATGGATAGTGGCGATAAGATTTTGCTGAATTAACTTACCCGATGGACTGAGAACTCTGCTAGATCCATTACAGTTTTTTTGTAAGAAGATTCGTGAAAGCATTCAAGAAGTGACTTAATTTCCCCGAGGTAAATCAGCGACTTATTTTGTACACTTTCTATTGCATTCGTTTCATCAATAATCTGTATAACATCTGATAGATTATTGATCCCACCTTCTTTAATTGCATTCTTTATGGTAGTTTTTTGGGCTTTATTACTTTTTTTCATTGCGTATATTAGAGGTAAAGTTATTTTCCCTTCAGTTAGGTCAGCCCCTAGGTTTTTGCCAACATTAATGGCTTCACCAGAATAGTCTAGAATATCATCTGTTAATTGAAAGATAACTCCAAAGTTCTTACCAATTTTTGCACATTGGTTTATTTTTTTATCATCATTGCTATTAATAGTAGCTGCCAAGGAACCACAAACCTCAAAAAGTTTAGCTGTTTTAAATTCAATCACCTTAAAATATTCCTGTTCATCAATATTTGGGTTATGAATATTTAGTAATTGAAGAATCTCCCCTTCAGAAATTGCGTTCGTTGTATCTGATAGAAGTTTCATGACGTCTAGATTATTTATTTCGCTCATCATCTGAAAAGATCTTGAATAGATAAAGTCACCAACTAGAACGCTAGGCGAATTTCCAAATAAGATGTTAGCCGAAATTATATTTCTTCTTTTTGTTGATTGATCTACAACATCATCATGCAATAGGGTGGCAGTGTGTATAAGCTCAAGAATTGCTGCAATACTATGGTTTATTTTCCCGACCTTACCGGATAGACCTGAAAGAAGAAGGTGAAGAACGGGGCGCATTCTTTTCCCGCCACTTTGTATAATATGACTAGATATTTGATTAATAATGGGAATATCTGAATGAAGTGAGTTTTTTATCACAACATCAACAGAGTCTAAGTGTTCCCTTATAGGAGTGATTATCTGATTAAATGACAACTTGTTTTTTTTTGATAATATTAAAAAATATATTTTATCATATAATATTTTTATGGATCAAATTCTACATTCACAATAAAACATTGGATAAGGCCTAGTAATTAATTGATAAATTACTTTTTATTTAGTATAATCGCGGATCTTATTTAGTTATATTTTTAAAGGGTATTTAAATGTACGCGGTTATTAAAACAGGTGGCAAGCAATTTAAAGTTTCTGAGGGAGACACCCTAAAAGTAGAGAAACTTGCAACTGAAATTGGCAAGACGTTTAATGTCAACACAGTTTTAACATTAGTTGATGGAGAAAGTGTAACAATAGGCACCCCCTTAGTTACTGGAGCTAGTGTAAATGCTACTGTGGTATCTCATGGTCGAGGCGATAAAGTTAAAATCTTTAAAATGCACCGTAGAAAACATTATAGAAAGTCCCAAGGACATAGACAAAGTTATACAGAAATAAAGATTGATAAAATAGCTGTTAAATAATTTATTAAAGGTTACATTCATGGCACATAAAAAAGCAGGTGGTAGTTCTAGAAACGGAAGAGACTCTCAGTCAAAAAGACTTGGCTTAAAGGCTTTTGGCGATCAGTTTGTTAAAGCAGGGAGCATTATCCTTAGGCAGCGTGGGACAAGAATGCATCCAGGTAATAACGTTGGTATAGGGAAAGACCATACATTGTTTGCTAAGGTTGATGGGAAAGTCAACTTTACAACAAAAGGTGCACTTAAAAGAAAATTAGTAAATATTTTAACTGCATAATTTTGTTATAAGATAGACGAAGCCCTATCATTTGATAGGGCTTTTTTGTTTGGTGGAAAATATGAAATTTATTGACGAAGCAACCATAAGGATATTTGCTGGAGATGGTGGAAATGGGATAGCCTCTTTTCGAAGAGAAAAGTATGAGCCTATGGGTGGACCTAATGGCGGGGACGGCGGAAAAGGAGGTTCTATTTATTTTGAGTCAGATGAAAATGTAAATACTTTAATTGATTATAGGTTTGTAAAGAATTATCGAGCAAAACGAGGAGAAAATGGCCGAAGTGCAGAATGCTACGGCGCAAAAGGTGGAGATCTTCTTCTTAAGGTCCCGGTTGGGACAGTTATTACTAAAAAGCAATCTGGAGAAGTACTGGCCGACTTTGAAGGACATGGTGATAATTTATTAGTCGCTGCAGGCGGTAAAGGGGGGCTTGGAAATGTGCATTTTAAGTCTAGTACAAATAGAGCACCAAGACAGTGTACCAATGGTGAGCCTGGTGAAGAATATGAATTATATTTAGAGCTTAAGGTGCTCGCAGATGTAGGGTTATTGGGTATGCCAAATGCAGGTAAGTCTTCTTTCATAAGGTCAGTTTCGGCAGCTAAACCAAAAGTAGCAGACTATCCATTTACTACACTAGAGCCAAACTTAGGCGTAGTAAGAGTTGATCACCAAAAAAGCTTTGTAATTGCTGATATCCCAGGATTAATCGAAGGAGCAGCAGATGGGCATGGATTAGGCCATCAGTTTCTTAGGCACCTAGACAGAACAAAATTATTACTTCATATTTTAGACATAGCACCATTTGATGAATCAGTTAGTCCAGTAGAAGATGCAATTGCTATTATTAATGAATTAAAAAAATATAGTGAAAAATTATTCAATAAACCACGATGGTTAATTTTAAATAAAATAGACCTAGTGAACAATATAGATGAAGTTAAGAGTGAAATAGTCGAAAGGTTAAAATGGAAGTGTAAAGTTTTTTGTGTTTCAGCGATTAATGGTCAAGGCTGTAAAGAGCTAACATATGCAATAATGGAACATATTGATAATGAAAAGCGAAATGAATAGTCAAATAAAATTACTCGAATCAAAAAGAATAGTAATTAAACTTGGATCCAGCATCATCACAAATGATGGCAATGGAATTGATGAGGCCTGCTTGTTGAGCTTGGTAACCCAGATAGCAAAATTAGCAAATGATGGTAAAGAATGTGTTGTTGTTTCAAGTGGAGCGATTGCCGCTGGTTTAAAAATACTTGGAATTACTAAAAGACCAAGAGATCTGAGTGAGCTTCAAGCTGCTGCAGCCGTTGGGCAAATGGGTTTGCTAAAAATATACGAAAAATTATTTTCTCAGTGTAATTTAATATCAGCCCAAGTTCTACTTACTCACGAAGATTTAAGTAACCGTAAGAGATATCTTAACGCACGCTCAACTCTTAATAATTTAATTGCCAAAAAAGTTATTCCTATTATCAATGAAAATGACACAGTAGCAAGTGACGAAATTAGGTTTGGTGATAATGATACGCTGGCTGCGATGGTCGCAAATCTTTTAGAAGCAGATTTATTAGTATTATTAACAGATCAAGATGGATTATTTTCTGATGATCCAAGAAAAAATGATAGTGCCCATCTAGTTGAGCATGCATATATTGATGATGAAAAATTAGATTTGTTAGCTAACGATACTATTTCATCAATTGGTACTGGCGGAATGATTACAAAAATTCAGGCTGCTCGAAAAGCAGCATTAACTGGAGCCCATACAATAATAGCTTTTGGAAGAAGAGAAAATATTCTTACTGAGGTTGGTATTAATAATTTTTATGGCACATTTCTTGAGTGTCGAGAACCAAAGAAATTTGCAAGAAAAAAATGGTTAGCTGATATTTTACGATCAAATGGAAAGGTTTTTATTGATTCTGGCGCTGTGAATGCGCTTATTGAAGAGGGTAAAAGTTTGCTGTCTGTTGGGGTGACAAAAGTTAATGGTGATTTTGATCGAGGGGAGGTGGTTAAATGTTTTGATCCTGAAGGCAGAGAGGTTGCACAAGGACTCATTAATTACAGCTCTGATGAGCTAAATATGATTAAGGGACTTTCAACTGATAAAATTGAATCTATCTTGGGTTATGTCAACGAACACAGTCTTATTCATCGAAATAATCTAGTTATTATGAGATCTAAAGGGAAATAAAATGGAAAAGAAGAAAGCGATAGTTGCAATAATTATGGGGTCCAATAGTGACTGGCCAATCATGAAGCATACAGCTGCCATCCTTGATGAGTTTAGTATTGCATACGAAGCTAAAGTTGTTTCAGCACATCGAACGCCGGATCTTATGTATGAGTTTGCTGAGTCAGCAGAAAGTGTGGGATATAAGATTATTATTGCAGGAGCGGGTGGGGCTGCCCATCTTCCCGGCATGGTTGCATCTAAGACGATAGTTCCAGTTTTGGGAGTTCCAATCCCAACAAAACACCTTGAAGGACAGGACTCATTACTATCTATTGTCCAAATGCCAAAAGGAGTTCCAGTTGCAACTTTTGCTATTGGGGAAGCCGGAGCTTTCAATGCAGGCTTATTTGCCGCTTCAGTTATTGCTGAAAATGATTTGAAAGTTAGGGATAAATTGAATAAGTATAGAGAGCAGCAGGTTACTACCGTTACTAATATGAAATTGGAATCTGATTAAATTGGTAGATATTATTAAACCACCTTCAATGCTAGGTATTTTAGGTGGCGGACAATTAGGCGGTTTTTTTGTGGTTTCTGCTCAAAAGATGGGCTATAAAGTAACAGTTTTAGATCCAGACAAGAATAGCCCTGCCGGCAGAATTGCTGATATTCATTTATGCGCTAGCTTTAACGATACGTCAGCTTTAGATTCAATCAAGAAAACCTGTGTTGCAGTAACTACCGAATTTGAAAATATTCCTGCTACTACCCTTGAGTATCTTGAAAAAGATTTAATTGTTAGGCCCTCGTCAAAATCAGTCTCTGTGGTACAAAATAGAATTCATGAAAAAGCTTTTTTGAAAGACAATCACTTTCCCGTAGCTCCATTTGTAGTTATTGCTGACGCTAAGTCATTAGCTTTAGTTACTAATGAAATATACCCAGCAATTCTAAAGATCGCTCAATTTGGTTATGACGGCAAAGGACAGGCTCACGTTAATAATCTAAAAGAGCTTGAGCTTGCATTTGATGGATTTGATCGTAAGCCATGCGTTCTAGAAAAAAAATTATCATTAGAAGCTGAAGTATCTGTAGTGTTAGCTCGATCATCTAATGGCAAAAAAGTTAATTTTCCAGTTATTGAAAATCAGCATATTTCGGGTATTTTAGACATCTCAATTGTCCCTGCTAGAGTCAGTAACTCTCTCTGTACGGAGGCTATTTATTACGCTGAGTTAATAGCATCAAAATTAAATTATATCGGAGTTATGGCGATTGAGTTCTTCATTTCAAACGAAAAAATTTATATTAATGAGGTTGCTCCTCGCCCACATAACTCAGGCCACCACTCTCTAGACTCCTGTGATTTTGATCAATTTGATCATCAGGTATTCGCTTTAACAGATACCCCACTTTTCAAACCGAAATTAACAACAAAGGCAGTGATGGTCAATTTATTAGGAGATATCTGGTTCAGAAATGGTGAATTAAATCCACCAAACTTTGATATATTTAAGGGCTCTTCTAAAGAAGTGCTTCATATTTATGGTAAAAGTAAGGCAAGACCTGGAAGAAAAATGGGTCACTTTACAGTTATAGGAAATAACGCGGACAGTATTTTAATAAGGGCAAAAAAAATAAAATCTTTACTCTCAAACAAAGAGAATAAAGATTAAAGTGCTCTTAATTAAAGTGCTTTAATGGCTGTATTAAGCCTAGATTTGTGGCGAGCAGCTTTATTTTTATGGATAATTTTCTTGTCTGCAATTCGATCAATCAGGGATATATTTTCGTCATATTGTTTTTTAGCTACTTTTTTATCCCCAGTCTGAATTGCCTTAACAATTTTTTTTAATGCCGTTCTGAGCATTGTCCGGAGACTTGCATTGTGGGCTCTAACTGTATCATTTTGTCTTGCACGTTTTTTGGCTTGTGATGTATTTGCCATAGAGTAAATCCTTATATATACATACTTGAAATAACCTCGTATTCTATATATTTTCTTTGATAGATACAAGTAGTTATAGTGTTTTGTCATTTCATTCTTTGTATAGTATCGGAACCTAATAATGAACATGTTAAAATTTTAATTACTTATTTAATAGTTCCTAATGAATATATCTAAAACACTAGCCAATGTAAGCGGAATGACTACCCTTTCAAGGATTCTTGGTTTCTTGAGAGATAGTATTATTGCTTCGACTTTTGGGGTAGGTATAGCTACTGATGCTTTTTTTGTTGCTTTTAAAATTCCAAATTTATTGAGAAGAATTTCTGCTGAAGGAGCATTTACTCAAGCTTTTATTCCTATCCTAGCCGAATATAAGGCCAAAAAATCTAAGAGTGATGTGGATTCATTGATAAATAAAGTCGCGACTTTGCTGGCGATTATATTAGTAGTGGTTACATTAATTGGTATTTTTGGAGCCCCTTGGTTGATTTATATTAGTGCCCCAGGTTTTAGTAGTGACCCCAATAAATTTGAGCTAACAACTTCATTATTAAGAATTACCTTTCCATATATACTTTTTATTTCATTAGTGTCAATGGCAGGAGGTATTTTAAACACTTTTGGAAAGTATAATGTCCCTGCTTTTACGCCAGTCTGGCTAAATATATCGTTCATAGTGGCTGCATTATTTTTTTCAAATTCATTTTCTGAGCCAGTATTTGTTTTGGCGTGGGCTGTCTTTATCGGAGGAATTCTACAACTACTATTTCAATTGCCATTTTTATCTAAAATTGATTGTATCCCAAAAGCCGATTTTGATTTTAACGAGCCAGGACTTTGGAGAATGATGAAATTAATGATCCCTGCGATTCTTGGAGTTTCAATTACCCAAATTTCATTATTAATAAATACAATTTTTGCTTCTTTTTTGGCGGCTGGCAGTGTTTCTTGGCTTTATTATGCCGATCGACTGATGGAGTTCCCTGCTGGTGTTTTAGGTGTCGCATTAAGTACTGTTTTATTGCCTAGCCTTTCAAAAAGTTTTTCTGACAATAAACTTTTAGAGTATTCTAGGTTAATTAATTGGGGTCTAAGATTAGCAATTTTGTTTGGTGCTCCTGCTGCAGTTGCATTAGGTCTATTGTCTATACCAATCATATCTACATTATTTTTTTATGGTGCATTCACTCAGAATGATGTAGTTATGACGCAATATGCAGTCATTGCTTATAGCATTGGTTTGATTGGTTTAATTTTGGTCAAGGTTCTCGCCCCAGCATTCTATGCTCAACAGAATATTAAAACTCCAGTAAAAATTGCTATCTTTACTTTATTTTGCACGCAATTCATGAATTTAATATTTATTGGCTACTTTAAGCATGCAGGTTTGGCGCTTGCAGTTGGGTTAGGGGCATGCATAAATGCGGGGCTACTTTTCTATTTTTTAAGAAAATATAAAGCTTTTAAATTAGAGGCTCGATGGTTCTCTTTTTTAATTAAAATCATGATTGCTCTTATCATTATGGCTCTTTTCTTATTGTATACAAGAGGTACAATAGACGACTGGGCATCCTTTAGTCTATTAAGCAAGATATCAAGACTATTCTTTCTAGTTGGTTCTGGTTCAGCCGTTTACTTTGCGGCCTTGTTCTTTTTGGGTATTAATATCAAAGAATTACTTAATAAAAAGATTATATAATTTATGCAGGTATTTAGACATTTACCAATAGCTAATACTGCATGTGCAGTCACCATAGGTAATTATGATGGTCTACACTTGGGCCATCAAAAAATATTAGAAACACTTATATTTGAATCAAAAAAAAGACACCTTGAAACAGCTGTAATAACTTTTGATCCCCATCCAAAAGAATTTCTCTCACCTGAAAGTGCCCCCGCTAGAATTATAAGTCTTAGAGAAAAGTTAGAGTTTTTTGATGCGCTAAAAATAGATAGGGTTTATATAATTAAATTTAACAAAAAATTTTCCGAGATTAGGTCTGATGAATTTATTAATATTTTAAGAGTAATAAAAGCTGAGTTAGTTGTAGTGGGTGAAGATTTTAAATTTGGAAATAGACGTGAGGGAACTATCAAAGATATTTCAAAAGAATTAACTGAGGTTATTGGGGTAAAAGAAATTACATCTGGGAAACAAAGGATATCAAGTACCGAAATTAGAAAGAGTCTTTATGAGGGAGATTTTATACGAGCTGAGCTACTTATGGGTAGACCATATTCTATTTCAGGAAAAGTTATTCACGGTAACAAATTAGCAAGGGAAATAGGGTTTCCTACCGCTAATATTCATATGTTTCATAATCGACCGCCATTAAAGGGTGTGTTTGCTGTAAAATTAGGAGGTAATTTTGGGGTAGCGAACTTAGGCACTAGGCCAACTATAGGTGGAATTTCTAAGCTTCACCTTGAAGTACATTTATTTAATTTTTCAGATGATGTATACGGACAGCATGTTCATGTAACGTTTTTGAAGAAAATAAGAGACGAATTAAAATTTAATGGTATTGATGAACTAAAAAAACAAATTCTAATTGATATAGAGAAAGTAAAAAAATATATAGAAAGCTATGACAGAAAAAAATAAATATAAATTAAATCTCCCGGATACAATATTTCCAATGAGAGGCAATCTTGCTAAGAGAGAGCCAGATTGGGTTAATCAGTGGAATAAACGCAATCTATACAAAGAGGTTTCTGAGTCTAGAAAAGAAAATAAAAAGTATATCCTGCATGATGGGCCTCCTTATGCAAATGGAGATATTCATATCGGGCATGCGGTTAATAAGATCTTAAAAGATTTTATTGTCAAATCAAAAATTCTTTCTGGGTATGATTCACCATATATTCCAGGGTGGGATTGCCATGGATTACCGATAGAATTAGTTGTGGAAAAAAAACATGGAAAAAATATTGACCCAACTAAATTTAGGGCATTATGTCGTGCGTATGCTTTGGAGCAAGTTGAAAAGCAAAAAAAAGACTTTCAGCGCTTAGGAGTACTGGGTGACTGGGATAATCCTTACTTAACTCTCAATTATAAAACTGAGGCAGATATTGTCCGCTCTCTTGGAAAAATATATAAAAATGGTTTTTTATACCAAGGAAGTAAGCCAGTTCATTGGTGTACAGAATGCAGCTCTGCTCTAGCAGAGGCAGAAGTTGAGTATGAAGACAAAGAATCACCTGCGATTGATGTGGGTTTTATTTCATCTGACCGTAAAAAATTAGAAAAAATATTTAGGATTACTTCCTCGAAAGAAATTATGGCTGTGATCTGGACAACTACCCCTTGGACACTGCCAGCAAATGAAGCCATATCAGTTCACCCTGAACTTGATTATGGTATTTATGAAGCCGATGAAAAGCTTTTAATTTTATCTACTGACCTAGCAGAGGAGAGGCTAAGTAAGTACAAGTTTAAGTCCGTTCAGCTTGGAGCATGTAAAGGGAGTCAGCTAGAAGGAACAATGTTCTCTCACCCATTTCTTGAAAAATTAGTACCAATTATTTGTGGTGATCATGTAACGACTGAAGCTGGAACTGGCCTAGTTCATACAGCTCCCGCGCATGGAATTGATGATTATATTGTGGGAGATAGGTATAACTTACCAGTTGAGAACCCCGTTGATGAAGAGGGAAGATTTAAGAAGAATGTCCCATTGTTTGCTGGTGAATCTGTTTGGAAAGCAAACCCAATGGTGTCAGAAGTACTAGCTAAAAATAATAGATTACTTCTCAATGAAAAGCATCAGCATAGCTACCCGCATTGCTGGAGACATAAATCACCCATTATTTTTAGGGCAACACACCAGTGGTTTATAGGCATGAATCATAAGGGCAAAGACAATAAGTCATTGAGGGATTTTGCTTATAAAGCAGTTCTCGGGACTAAATTTTTCCCTGATTGGGGGAAAAAGAGACTCGAATCTATGATTGAGAATCGACCAGATTGGTGTGTTTCTCGACAAAGAAATTGGGGTGTGCCTATACCTATTTTCCTAAATAAAGATACAAATCTACCACATCCAAGAACAGAAGAGTTTTTTGATATTGTTGCAACAATGATTGAAAAAAATGGAATTGATGCTTGGTTCAATATGGATCCGTCAATTCTTCTAGGTGATGAGGTGGATCAATATATCAAGATTAAAGATACATTAGATGTTTGGTTTGATTCTGGAACAACGCATCAATCTGTATTATTGCCAAGAGAGGAATTATCTAGTCCGGCTGATCTCTATTTAGAAGGCTCAGATCAACATCGAGGTTGGTTCCAGTCAAGCTTATTAACCAGCTGTGCTATCAGCGGTGAGGCTCCCTACCGTGCCTTGCTAACCCATGGTTTTGTAGTGGATGGGCAAGGTTATAAGATGAGTAAATCAAAAGGAAATGTCATAGCCCCACAAAAAATAATGGACCAATATGGCGCAGATATATTAAGACTATGGGTGGCCTCAACCGATTATTCCGGAGAATTAAATATCTCGGATGAAATCATGAAGCGTGTATCCGAAAGTTACCGGAGAATAAGAAATACCCTAAGATTTTTATGTGCGAATCTAGATGATTTTGATCATAAAAGTATGTCACTTGATGTCTCCCAAATGGTTTCTATCGATAAATATAGCTTATTTTTATTAGATGAGCTCCAAGAATCGATTCTTAAAGACTATGAGAATTTTGAATTCTATTTAGCAATTCAAAAGTTTGTATCGTTTTGTTCTGAAGACATGGGAGGCTTTTATCTTGATGTACTTAAAGACAGACTATATACATTAGGTGAAGATTCAAAAGAAAGACGGTCTGCCCAAATGGCTCTACATCATATAACTCAATCACTTATTCGTATAATGTCTCCTATTTTAAGCTTTACGGCACAAGAAGTTTGGGAGATTACAAATAAAAATCATAAGAATACTATTTTTTCTGATTATTGGTACGATATTCCTGCCCATACATTATCAAAAGAAGAGCTTGAAGCATGGAAAGTGATAATAGAAATTAGAAACTTAGCTAACAAAAAAATTGAAGAGATTAGAGAAAAGGGTGAAGTAGGCTCGTCACTTCAGGCTACTCTAGAAATTGTTACTCAGCCTAGCATCTATAAGCACCTTTTGAGTTTTCAAGAAGATTTAAAGTATATATTTATTACATCTTCAGTCAGCATAAAAGAAGCTGAGGGCGAAACTAAAATTTATGTTTATGCATCACCTCATTCAAAGTGTGATCGTTGCTGGCATTATGATGAGTCGGTTGGGTCAATAAAAGATCACTCAAGTCTATGTAAAAGATGCTTCTCAAACTTATTTGGGCAAGGTGAATTAAGGAAATATGCGTAAATTTTCCCTGGTAAGTATTTTAATACTTGTTTTAGACCAAGCTACTAAATTATTGATAGCAAGCTATATACCTTTTGAGAGCTATATTTCAGTATCTCCATTCTTCAAAGTTGTTAACTTCCATAACTCTGGAGCAGCATTTAGTTTCTTACATAATTCAGGGGGATGGCAGCGGTATTTTTTAATTTTTATAACATTAATTGCTATCGTATGGATCATTTTTATGCTTATTAAAATTAAAAATAAACCAATAATTTCCCTTGGTTTATTCCTGATCTTGGGAGGGGCATTAGGAAATTTAATTGATCGAATTAGGTTGGGTTACGTGATTGATTTTATTTATCTTCACATTGAAAGTTGGTATTGGCCTGCGTTTAATATAGCAGATAGCGCGATATGTGTTGGCGCAGGGCTTCTAGTTTATGATATGTATAAAAAAAGAGATTATGTGTGATTTAAAAAAAATTACCGAAGAAAAAATTAAGCAAAGTTTTGGTGAACTCAATAAAAATACCACTGGACGAGATTTGTATGACATTACTGAAGATATCAAAAGTTGGATAAAAAAACAAGACATAGTAAATGGATTATTAACTATACAAATTTTACATACTTCCGCAAGCTTATTAATTAATGAAAACTATGATCCTGATGTTTTAGTCGACCTAAAGAATTTTTTTGATAGGTTGGTGCCAGACGGAGATGAATTATTTATTCATACCGCAGAGGGAAAAGATGATATGCCTTCACATATAAGAACTGCTTTAACTCAGACTAATCTATCAGTTCCTATTCAAAGTGGAAAATTATTGCTTGGTCAGTGGCAAGGTATTTTTATTTTTGAACATCGATTACAAAATTTTTCTAGGAAAATTAATATTCATTATATTGGTATTTAAATTAAAAAATGCTACTTTTTTGTCCAGCTTAGAGGATTGAAAGGCTTACTATTTTTTCTTAACTCGTAATATACGCCATTAGATTTATTTCCACCACTATTGCCTACAAGAGCAATAGCATCGCCCCCCATAACAATTTCATTAGACTGCTTGAGTAATGATTGATTATTTCCATAAAGACTCATATAGCCTTTACCATGATTAATGATAATAATATTTCCGTATCCTGTTAACCAGTCTGAAAAAACAATTTGCCCCTTAGCAACTGCATAAACTTCATTACCTTCTTTTGCTTTAATAAATATACCTTTCCACCGAGTTCCAGTAGCTGGTCTTTTCTTGCCAAATTTATAGATAACTTTTCCAATAACAGGTAAATTTAATTTACTTTTAAGTTTTTTAAAATTAATTCCATTAAATTTTTGGTATGGAATATTTTTCTTATTTGTACTCGTTTTACCTTGAATTTTTATCTTTTTAGAATTTTCAATTGATTTATTAACTAGGTTAGTAATCAGGTTTGTCAGTTTTTTTTCGTCACCAATTAGTTTTGTTTTTATTTTTTTTTGGGTTGTAATTTTATTATTAATTTTTTTTAAAATCTTAGATTTCTTCTTCTTTTGCTTAATTAGCTGCTTAGCCTTCTTTTCCTTATTTTTTTTAAGTAATACAACTTTTTTTAATGTTGTATTTGTTTTTTTCTTATTTTTATCAAGCTCTTTATATTTTTTCTTTATTTCATTAATATTCTTATTTTGTGATAGCGTAAATAATCGAATATATTCTATATCACGTGAAATTTTATTAGGGTTTGACCCTTCAAGTATCATTTGAATTTGAGATGGGTCTCCTTGAGTATAGGTTCTATAAAAATGTTGGGATAAAATTTTCTTTTTTTCTTTAATCTCTTTATTAAGCACCCTAAGTCTTTTCTTAAGTTTATTTAGATTTTTTGAATTTTTTTTAACCTTTTTTTTAATTTTATAAAGTTCTCTTTTCGTGCCGCTAATCTTTTTTTCTTCTCTCTTAAGTTCCTTGGTTAATGTTTTTTTTACTTCAGTATTCTTTTTAATTTTTTTATTGATAACATCAATATTTTTTTTAATCTCAACTAGATCATTCTTTTTATTCGAGACTGAATTATCTGCTATACCAATATTTGGATATAGCTGTAGAAAAATTATTACAACAAGAGCTAAAGTGTGAATTTTAATAGTGCTTTTATTCATCAAAGTTAATTAGGTTTATTCCGGTCATTTCAGTCGGTGGCTCCTTATCCATTATATGCAATATGGTTGGAGCGATATCTGATAACTTACCCCCACTCCTTAATTTCGATTTTTTCCCCACATAGATAAACGGTACAAGGTTCGTGGTGTGTTGTGTGTGGGCTTGTTGATTAATTTCATCTGTCATCAGCTCAGCATTCCCATGATCAGCAGTAATGATAAGATGACCTTCAACGCTCTTAATAGCTTTAGTTACCCTTCCTATACATACATCAAGAGCCTCTATTGCTTTTATAGCCGCACTTAAGATCCCAGTATGTCCTACCATATCGCTGTTTGCATAGTTACAAATTATAAGGTCATATTTTTTTGATTTAATTGCTGCAGATAGCTTATCAGTTAGTTCATAAGCGCTCATTTCTGGTTTAAGATCGTAAGTCTCTACCTTTGGAGAGCTTACTAATATTCTATCTTCACCTTCATATAGCCTTTCCTCTCCTCCATTAAAGAAAAATGTTACATGAGGATATTTTTCAGTTTCAGCAATACGTAGTTGTGTTTTTCCTAAACCTGAAACGAACTCGCCCAGCGTATTTTTTACTTTAATCGATGGAAATATTGGAATAGCCTTTTTTTGATTCTCGTCATAGTTTGTAAGGGTAAAGTAGGTAAGATTCCTGACTCGCCTATTTCTTTGGAAGCCATCAAAATTATCATTAAGAATTGCATCTGTAATCTGTCTAGCTCTATCCGATCTGAAATTCATAAAGACGACACAGTCATTTTCTTGGATTTTAACCTCTGTATCATCAGATTTAATTATAGTAGGAGAGATAAACTCATCTGTTTCATTCTTTTGGTAAGCTAATTCAATTGCCTCAATAGCGCTATTGGCATAAAAATTAGCTTTAGAATTTATAATAAGATCATAAGCTGCCTCTGTTCTTTCCCATCTTTTATCACGATCCATAGAATAAAAGCGACCACACACTGATATTATTTTACCGATAGAAATTTTTGAGCAGTAGTTTTCTAAAATCGTAATATATTTTTTTGCACTTCTTGGAGGGGTGTCTCTCCCATCCAAAAAAGCATGAATATAAACTTTTTTGACGTTTTGTTGCTTAGCCATTTTTAATATAGCTTTAAAATGATTAATATAGCTATGAACACCGCCATCTGATAATAGCCCGAAAAGATGCAGTGAATTATTTTTCAAAGATAGAGTATTGAAATTTTCAATTAATGCTGAGTGTTCAAAAATTTCATTCGTCTCAATACTTACATTTATTCGCTCTAGGTCTTGAGGAATAATGCGGCCCGAACCAATATTTAAATGACCAACTTCTGAGTTCCCCATCTGACCATCGGGAAGACCAACCTCGGATTCAGAAGCATTAATGAGAGTGTGAGGGTGAATTTTTTTTAACTCATCCAAATTTGGAGTATTAGCCTGAAGGACTGCATTATGTTTTTTGCTCTCGTTGTGTCCAAATCCGTCTAATATGACTAGTACTATAGTGTTATTTTGCATTGAGTTATAATAATTGTTTTAATGTTAACTCCTTAGATTATAATGCCTCTTTTAAATTTAATCACGACTAATAAATAATAGTTTTCTATATCAAAGGATTTATCATTGGACTTTCTTCTTGACCACATTTTTTTAATTGCCCTTGTAACTATATCTGGACTTTTATTAATTTTTCCGAACATCGTGTCTGGTGGCAGAGGAAAAACAATAACATCTAAGAATTCTGTACTAATGATGAACCGACAACCTTCTTTTTTGATTGACGTCCGAGGCGAGCAAGATTTTAAATTAGGCCACCTGCAAAATGCTAACAACATAAAGCTAAAGGATATCCCCGATAAGATTAATATAATTAAGAGACATTCAAAAAAGCTAATTGTTGTTTATTGTCAAAACGGAATTAAATCGCAGCAGGCAGTAAATATGATGATTAACTTAGGGCTTGATAATGTTGTTAGTATTGAGGGCGGAATAAATGCCTGGATTAAGGAGCAACTTCCAATTGCTAATGAGTAATCTATGAAAAATATTATAATGTATACAAGTCAATTTTGTCCTTATTGCTCTAATGCTGAGAATTTACTCAAAAGTAAAGGGTTTGATGTATCAGAAAAAATCTATGTTGATCAAAATCCAGAGGAGCTAACCAAGATGATAGAAATGACCGGCAAAAGAACTGTCCCTCAGATATATATAAATGAAAAATATATAGGGGGCTTTGATGAGTTAAGAAAATTAGATAATGCTGGCGAGTTGGATAGGATGCTGGATGTTTAATTTCTAAAGAATTTATGTTAATACTTTCATGATAAAAGCTAGAATAGCTTACAATATTATTTTATTAATCAACAATTGGACTAAAAATGGCAGAAGATAAAAAAAACCAAAGTAAAACAACAAAAGCTAAAAAAGCTTCTGTGGCGGCAGGCGAAGATCAGGCTCAGACTCAGAATAATGCCGCTGGTTTAAGTATTGAAAAGATTTTCTTGGGGGATGTATCTGTTGAGGTTCCTAACGCACCAGATATATTTACAATACAAGATGGGCCAAAAATTGATATTGAGTTGAATAACACAGCCAAGCCTATATCTGACGGCTACTTTGAAGTTTCATTGCAAGTTACAGTTACTGCAAAGCAGGGTGAAAAAACGGCTTTTCTAGTTGATGTGACACAGGCTGGTATTTTTTTGCTAAATAATGTTCCTGAAGAGGGTATTGAAATGGTTCTAGCAATAACCTGTCCTAATATTTTATTTCCATATGCCAGAGAAGCAATCTCAGATTTAATTGTTAAGGCAGGGTTTTCTTCTGTTCTTTTGAATCCAATTAATTTTGAATCGCTTTACCTAAAACAGAAACAAGAGCAAGCATCTGAAAGTGCAGGCCAAGCTAATTAATTACTACAATAAATTTTCTTTCTTTATTTTATTGCCTTTCTTTCTTTCTTTTAATGTTTTAGCATCAGATTTCGTCTCAGTTAAGGTTAAAAAAGCTATTTTATTTGACGGACCATCTGAAGCTACAAAAAAAAAGTTAATTATCACTGAAGGTTATCCATTGTTGGTTTTAGTAACCCTTAAGGAGTGGCTTAAAGTTAAGGACCATAAAGGTAAAATTAGTTGGATTAAAACAAATGATACTAGCCCTGAAAGAACTGTTATGACTTTAAGGCTCGGAGTTCCTATATATAAAAAAGCTTCATCGACTAGTAATAGGGTAGCTGACGTTGAAGATAGTGTTGTGCTTAAATTATCATCAACATTGGTGACTGACGGCTGGGCTAATGTTAAATCAGAGCTAAATGACTTAAGTGGCTTTGTCTCTGCGAACGATATCTGGGGTATTTAGCTCATGAATGTTTGTGTTCTTGGAGCAGGCGCGTGGGGGACTGCTTTAGCTATACATATTGCCAAGCACCATAAAGTTGTTTTGTGGGCGAGAGATTCAAGTCATATATCTGGGATGAAGAAATCAAGAGCTAATCCCCTTTATCTAGGGGATTTCATTTTCCCTAAAAATCTTATATTAGAAAATAATCTAGATCTTGCTATTGAAGGCGCTGAAATTATAATTTCTGTTGTTCCTTCCTCAGGCTTTAGGTCTGTTCTCGAGAATATTCAGAAAATAAATAAAAATATCCCTGTTATTTGGGCAAATAAGGGTCTTGAAAAAGGGACTGCTAAGCTTCCACATGAAGTTGCAATCGACGTATTAGGCAGTCCAAATGCCAATAATAGCTGCAATTTTGGCGTGATTTCAGGCCCTAGTTTTGCCGCAGAACTTGTAAGGTCACTACCTACTGCCGTAACTATGGCGTCTACTAATGAAGAGTTATCATCAATTGCTGCTAAATTATTTCATCATAGCAATATGAGGGTGTATACAGGTAAGGATGTTATTGGGGTTTCTGTAGGAGGCGCATTAAAGAATGTTATTGCAATTGCTTCGGGTATTTCAGATGGAATGGGTTTTGGTAATAATGCACGAGCTGCACTTATAACAAGAGGACTAGCTGAAATTAGCAGATTTGGAGTAGCGTTAGGCGCCATGCCAGAAACTTTCAATGGTTTAGCTGGTGCTGGTGATTTAGTGCTTACATGTACCGGAGAGTATTCTCGGAATAGGGAGGTTGGTGTGCGATTAGCAAAGGGACAGGCTCTTGAGCAGATATTAACTGGCCTTGGTCATGTTGCTGAAGGGGTGTTTACTGCAGCTGAGGTAATTGGAAGAAGTAAACAGTTAGGGATTGAGATGCCAATTACTCAGGAGGTGAATGCCGTTATACATAATAGAAAATCACCACGTGACGCAGTCCTCGATTTACTTGGCAGGGCTATAAAGCAAGAGAATTAAACTCCTTCGTTAAAATTATTTTGACGCCAAGCTTCGTATAAAATCACTGCAACTGAATTTGATAAATTCATACTACGATTATTTTTCACCATAGGTATGCGTATATTCATGAAGTTTTCTGGGTTTGATAATACTTCAATTGGAAGGCCTCGAGTTTCTGGCCCAAATACCAGAATATCTCCAGGTATGAAGAGTGGTTCATGGTAGTGTTTTGAAGATTTTGTAGTAACTGCAAATATTCTATTCCCTTTGAGGGAGTCAATACATTTTTGGTAACTATCATGGACAGTAATATTTGCCATGTCATGATAGTCTAGGCCGGCACGTTTTACTTGTTTTTCATCCAAATCAAATCCTAGTGGTTTAACAAGATGGAGATTTGCATTCGTATTAACACAAAGCCTAATTATATTACCTGTATTAGGGGGTATTTCAGGCTCAAATAAAACGATATTAAACATATGATTAAATTTTATACAGTTGTTAAAAATTAGTGTAAAATTACTTAACAGTTAATTATATATTAATTATAATAATAAAATCAATTATTTAAGGGTTAATATGACACAGTCTAATGTTGATGCACATGAAGAAACTATTCATTTTGTAAAAAAAAATAATTCAACAGAGCAAAATGATAGGTGGAGCAAAATGGCAATATCAGATTTATTTAACATGCCTTTTAATGATCTGATTTTTATGGCTCATAAGGTTCATCGTAAATCTTTTGACCCTAATGCAGTTCAGCTGAGTACTCTTCTTTCGATAAAAACTGGCGGGTGTGCAGAAGATTGTGGATACTGTCCTCAATCAGCAAGATACTCGACAGATGTGGAAAATACTCCAATACTCTCAATTGATGAAGTGATTGAGTCTGCAAAGGCTGCAAAAAGTGCTGGAGCATCTCGTTTTTGTATGGGTGCTGCATGGAGAAAGCCTAAACAAAAGGATCTTGATCTTGTAAAAGAGATGGTGGTTTCAGTTAAGGCATTAGGGTTAGAGACTTGTGCAACATTAGGAATGCTGAATAACAATCAGGCAGAACAATTGAAGGACGCTGGCCTTGACTATTATAATCATAATTTAGATACCTCTCCTGAATACTACGGCGATATAATCTCAACTAGAACATATCAAGATCGGCTTGATACTCTGGAAAATGTTAGAAATGCAGATATTCATGTATGTTGCGGAGGAATTGTTGGTCTTGGTGAAAGCCTTGACGATAGAATTGGATTGATTTCCCAGTTAGCTAATATGGAAGAGCCGCCTGAGAGTGTCCCAATTAATTTACTAACCCAGGTAGAAGGTACTCCACTTATGGGGATAGAGCCTTTCGATCACTTTGACTTTATTAGGACAATTGCTGTCGCAAGAATTACGATGCCAAATAGCTTTGTTCGCCTTTCGGCTGGAAGGGAGATAATGGACGATGGCATTCAGTCGTTAGCATTTTTTTCAGGTGCAAATTCAATCTTTTATGGGGAAGAACTTTTAACTACAGGCAATCCTAATGTTGAAAAAGATCAATTGTTGTTTAAAAGACTTGATCTAAAAACAATATAATAAATGTTGTTTGATGAGATTAATGATGAATTAGACCAACTAAAAAATAGCCAACTATTTAAATTAAGAAATAATATACAAGACATTAATAAGGCTAGAGTTCTTATTGATGGAAATTGGCTCCTTAATTTTGCAAGTAATGATTATCTTGGAATCTCGCAGAATAAAATTGTACAATCTTCCATTATTAATTCCCTAAAAAAGTATGGAAATGGATCAGGAGCCTCCCATCTTATCTCGGGTCACTTTGGATCGCACAATAACCTTGAAATAGAGGCGGCCAAAATGACTGGGTTCGAAAGGGGGTTATTTTATTCAACAGGCTATATGGCAAATATCGGTGCAGTTGGCTCACTATGTAATCGAAATTCCGTAATATTTTCTGACAAATTAAATCATGCCTCATTAAATGAGGCCGCAATACTAAGTAGGGCGAAATTGATTCGTTACAATCATCTTGATTTAGATCACCTTGAAAAACTAATTAAAGGCAATTTAATTAAACGAAAATTAATAGTAACAGATGGGGTATTTAGCATGGATGGGGATATTGCTGACATACCAGGGTTAGTTTATTTATGTGAAAAATATGATGCAACGCTATATGTTGACGATGCACATGGATATGGAATTTTGGGTAGCAGTGGCCAAGGAATTTTAGAATATTATGAAGATGAAGGGCTCCTCAGCAATGAGTCAAGAAATAGAATTACATACATGTTTACACTTGGGAAATCAATTGGTGTCTCAGGAGCTATCCTATGTGCCAAGAAAGAGGTTATTGAGTATTGTATACAAAAATCTAAACCTTATATTTATACGACTGCAGCACCACCGTATATTGCCTCAGGGGCAATAACATCAATGAATATTATTAAGAAAGATATGAAGTTAAGAGAAAGATTAAAATCACTAATAGAATTATTTAGATTAGAAATATTCAATAAATCAACATTAACATCCTCAAAGACAGCAATTCAACCAATTGTAATTAACGATCTTAAGAGAGCTATTTCTATTTCTTCACAGCTATTAGAGCTAGGATTTTTAGTCCCTGTGATAAGGCCTCCAACAGTTCCTGCTGGTACATCCAGGTTAAGAGTATCAATATCTGCGCTCCATACTAAGAAAGATATAAAAAATCTCGCATCAACTATTAATTATTTATTAATTTAATGAATATTAAAATTATCGGAGATGGGGAGCCATTACTATTAATACATGGCTGGGGAATGTCGGGAAGAATATGGGAGATTATTGAGGATGACTTATCAAAATACTATAAATTATACATTGTAGATTTACCTGGAATGGGCAAGAGTGAAGAGATAGAGGATTATTCTTTAACTAATTTAGTTGATCAGCTTTATATTAATTTACCAATGAAAATATCAATAATGGGGTGGTCACTTGGGGGAATAATTGCTCTAAAATATTATGAAAAATACCCAAAAAATGTCACTAAATTATTTCTCATTGCCTCCACTCCATGCTTTATTAATAAAAAAAATTGGAATTTAGGTGTGGAGGAAAGTTTATTGAATAAATTTTATGATCAATTAGTAGATAGTTGGAGTACAACCCTAAATCAATTTTTTATGCTTCAGCTAATTGGTTCTAATAATAGGAAAGAACTTATGAAGGGGTTACATGAAGCATTTATTACTAAGGAACCCCCTAAAATAAAATCACTAAAATCAGCATTAGAAATATTAAAAAAAAATGATTTAACCAAAACTATAAGTAATATAAAAGTACCTACCATACTAATTGTTGGTGATTGTGACAGACTAACGCCAAAAGAGGCTTCTATATATATGCAAAGTAAAATTAAAAATTCAAGACTTAGAATATTTAAGGGTGCTGGCCATATTCCATTTTTAAGCCACCCAAAAGATTTTATTAAGGAAGTTTTGATAAGCTTTAACTATAAGTAATGATAAATAAAGAATATAAAAGAAAAAGTTTTAATCGTGCTGCAAAAACCTATGACTCTTGCTCGACTCTACAAGATACAATTTCTGGTAATTTAATTGATAGACTAAAAAATATCAAGTTGTACCCACTTGATATTTTAGATTTAGGATGTGGCACTGGAACAAATGGATTGAATCTAAGAAAAAAATATAAGAAATCAAGAATTATTAATTATGATTTTTCTGAAAATATGCTCAAGGAGGCCTGCATAAAGCAGAAACTATTTATTTTAGATAAAATTAACCCCAGCCCTTATTCTTATATATGCGCCGATATTGAAGCTATACCATTAGAAGAAAATTCATTAGATCTTGTATGGTCATCAAGTACACTTCAATGGTGTAATGAATTAGATTTAGTATTTAATCAGGTTAAAAAAATACTCAAGCCGGGTGGACTTTTTATTTTTAGCACATTTGGACCTAATACATTGAACGAGTTACGAGAAATTACAGAAAATTTATTTAACGAAAAAAAAACAAGTACATTTATTGACATACATAACTTAGATAACCTTCTCATGGATTCTGGCTTCAGTAATTCTGTATTAGATGTTGAAAATTTTTCGGTCACCTATAATGAAGTTAGCAAATTATTTATGGATATCAAAAGTATCGGCGCAACCAATGGTAATGTATCAAAGAATAGGGGTTTATCTGGAAAATCATTTATCAAGAAAATTATCGAGAAGTATGAAGCCTATAGAATAAATAATTTATTACCAGCTTCCTATGAAGTCATATATGGGCATGCGTGGAATACTCCAAAGTCTACTTCCGAACATTCCCTAATAAAATCTAAATGATAAATAAAGCCTTTTTTATTACTGGAACAGATACCGGAATTGGTAAAACTTTTATTACTTGTGCATTAATTGAATTAATGAAATCTAAAAATAAAATTGTTGGTGGAATGAAGCCAGTTGCTGCAGGAGAAAGTATCCATAATGGCATTAGTATTAATTCTGATGTATTTGAAATTAATCGCTTTAGTAATACAGAGCCTAATTCACATGGTATTAATACTTACAGTTACAGCGAAGCAATTGCACCCCATATTGCTTCAAAAATTAATAATAAGCCTATTAATCTTTTAAAAATTAAAGAGCACTACGATTCACTTAAGAAAACCTCCGAGTATTTATTTATTGAGGGGGCAGGAGGCTATTATGTACCTCTTGGTGAGGATATTATGACATCTGATCTAATTAGTTCATTAAATATTCCTATCATATTAGTGGCGGGAATTAGGCTTGGCTGCCTTAACCATACAATGCTAACAGTTGAAGCTATCCATAAAAATAGACAGAAAATTTTTGGGTGGATTGCTAATATAGTTGACCCACACATGCACTATCAAGAGGATAGTATTAGGTATTTAAAAGAAAAAATTAGTGAGCCCTGTATGGGTGTAATCCCTTATATCAAGAAGAATGATCCAGTAGAAGCATCACAGCACCTAATATGGCCAGCATTTTAGTACAAGGAATTTTTATTAATATAGTTTTCAATTTCTGATGGGATCATTAGTCCTAGAAATTTTTTACTGCGAATACATTTCTTAATACCCTGAGATGAAACGTCTATTTTTTTCATCTGTACCGAGTAAATAAAACCTGTTCGCCTGCATTTAAGATTATTTATTTGGTCGGTCCAGTGAGTATCGATTAATTTTTTAATCGTTGGATGCCATTTTTGTGAAAATATATCATCATCAGATCTATTAACCAGAAGAATGTGACACAAACTCAATATTTCTTTCCATTTAAACCAGAGATGAAAATTTGCAAAAGCATCTGTTCCTATAATCATGAAGTATGAATTTTCATCTCTACTAAAAAAATACTTTAGGGTGTCAAATGAGTACGATAGATTTTCTAAGTTTTTTGAATTTTCAACTTCAATTTTTGACACTTCATAGTTGCTTTCTTTAAAAGCAAGATCTAACATTGCAACTCTATGCTTTGATATGGTTAAAGATTTTTTAAAAGCAGATTTACCTGTTGGGATTAGTATTAATTTATTTAATCCAACCTCATCTATACAGTGTTTTGCAATTTCAATATGTGCATTGTGAACTGGATCAAAAGCACCACCAAAAAGTCCGATTAATTTATTAGCTGACATGGATTACGTTCTTATTTGGCCACTTCCAAAAACTATATATTTTAAGGAAGTCAGGCCTTCAAGACCGACAGGTCCTCGCGCATGAAATTTATCTGTTGAAATACCTATCTCAGCACCAAGGCCATACTCAAATCCATCTGCAAATCTAGTTGATGTGTTAATCATGACGCTTGACGAGTCAATTTCACGGATAAATTTCGTGGCACTATCATTATTTTCTGTAATAATCGATTCCGTATGAGCCGATGAGTATTTATTTATATGGTGAATTGCCTCTTCAATTGAATCTACGATTTTGCAGGATATGATGGGCCCAAGATATTCTTCGTAAAAATCTTCATCAGTGGCACTCGTAATTCCAGGGATGCACTCTATTGTTCTGTCACAACCACGAATCTCAATAAACTTCTCGTCAAAAATTTTTTTTAATACTGGTAGAAATGATGCTGCATTTTTAGAATTTACAACTAAAGACTCAAGTGTATTGCATGTGCCTAACCGTTGGGTTTTTGCATTATCAGTTATAGTTATTGCCTGATCCATATCAGCATACTCATCAATATAGATATGACAGTTACCATCTAAATGTTTGATAACAGGAATTTTAGCTTCACTAGTTATCTTCTGAATTAAACTTTTCCCACCCCTTGGGATAATTACATCAATAAACTTTGTTAATGTAATCATTTCAGTGACCGCTGCTCTATCTGTATTCTCAATTATCTGAACGCCAGCTTCGGGTAGATTAGCAAGGATAAGTGATTCCTTGATCAACAATGCTAAATAGTTATTTGTGTGAATTGATTCAGATCCACCACGAAGAATAATAGAATTACCAGACTTTATTGCAAGGGCTGCAGCATCTATTGTAACGTTGGGTCTTGATTCATATATCATTCCAATAACCCCCAGAGGAACACGCATTTGAGCAACTTCAATTCCAGACGGCATCCGTTTTTTATTAGATATTTGGCCAATAAGGTCGTTAAGTTTAGATACCTTAATTAAACCATCAGCCATTAACTTAATACTTGCAAAGTTAAACGTTAGGCGATCAATAAATGCATCATCAGCATTTTTTTTAATTGCATTACCTACATCTTTTTTGTTAATTTCTATAATATCATCAGTATGATTTATGAGTGTTTCGGCTAATTTTTCCAGAAAAATATTCTTTTGATCTGAGGTTGCCGTGGAAATTTTAGCTGAAGCCTCCTTTGCACGAGCCCCTACTTTTTTCATATATGCTTTAATATTCATTTCCTTATTTTACACCTTTGCTTTGCTTAGGATACGTGAAAGTCCGATTACAAATCTATTTAATTCAAGCCATGGATCGCCAATCAACAAACCCTTACAAATTAAATCAATATCTCTTATCTTATTTAATGATGCTTCAATTTGTTTTACAGATAAATTATTTATACAATTAATTACAAGATTTTGAGAGGGGCCAAATATTCTGAGCCTTAAAAAATCATTTTGAGTGTATTGACCTTCTTTGCTTATTTTAATGTTCGAAATTGCTCTAAAAATCCAGGCATAAAGACCATTAATCATTAGTGGCGCTATTCCTTCTTCTTGTAGGTGTGTAACTGCTTTATGAGTTTCCGAAATTTTTCCTTTTAAGCAAAATTCAATAAGCTTGAAGCCATCGTACTTAGAACTATTCGATAGAAGAGCTGATATCTCTTTGGCGCTTATATTTTTGCCGCGATGAAGTAATGACAGTTTAATTATTTCATTTTCTGCAGTAAGGAGATTTCCCTCAGTAAATTCAGCAATTAGATTTACTGCTTCATCAGTTAAATCCAGCCCATTTAATTCTGCTCTAATTCTTATCGATTTTATAATTTCTGTTGAGTTTGGTTCATTAGCTTCAGTAATGAAACTAAATTTTTTTAGAGATTTATACCAAGAAGATTTTTTGAAGTCCTTAGGGTCTGTTTCAACACTGATCAAATAAAAATCATCTGATATATTCATTAATGATTGCATGATTAATTGTTTAACTTCCTCTGCTATCCTACCTCTTGAAACTAATATCTTATATAAATTATTATTATTAAAAAGTGAGCCATCAGAGAGTAATGGTACTAGGTCGTTGGCTTTGGTAGTTGAATTGATTGTTATTGGCTCAATACCAAAATTCTTTTTTTTAAAGTAGTTTTGGCATAATGAAATCGTATGGTTTGTAACAACAGGTTCGCCACCGATAACAATAATACAATTTTTATGGCTGCTTCTGAGTTTATCAATTTCAGCTTCAGAATTAATTTGATTATCCATACTATTTAACAGAAGAAATTTGTGATGTCATTGTCCTGATAATTTGTTCTCTCATTTCTTTAATTAGATTTATTTCTTCTTGCTCTTTTGCTACAATATTTTGGTCGTCATATGAGTATTCACGCCTAGATTTTATTCTAATTTCTGACCCCCATTTCCCTGATAAGTTTTTGATCCTGTATGAAATATGATAATTTAATTGATATTCACGCACCTTTCCGGTCGAATTTAAAGAGAGTATTCTTTTACTAAATTCATCTTTTGTTATCTCTATAGATTTATCTGCATATGAATTTTTAATCTCGATACCAGAACGCCGATATTTCTTTTTTAGCACTTTTGTAAATCCTAATGAGCCTCCATCAATTTGAATTGAATTAAAAGAATTATCTAGATCCCCTCTCAATTGAAATCCGCACGACATAATTGATAGGGTGAGAATTAAGATAAGTATATTTTTGAGTGCTACTCGCATAAGCTAGTTTATTACAATATTAATTAATTTATTTTTTATATAAATAATTCTCTTTATTTCGACACTATTTGATATAAATTTCTTAACTTCTTCATTTTTGATAGCCATATTTTTAACTTTTTCTTCATTATTATCCGTAGATATTACCATATTTCCCCTTAGCTTTCCGTTGACCTGAATTACAATTTTTACCTCATTTTTAATTAAAGCAGACTGATCTACTTTGGGCCATTCTTGCTGGTCAATACTACTATTCGGGTTAATATTAATCCATAATTCTTTTGTAATATGTGGTGCAAAAGGATTAAGTAAAAGAAGGATACTATTTATAACTTGTTTTTTTAGTTTGTGGCTAACGTTTAATTCGGATTGCTTCTTTGTGAATAAGTTTACTAATTCCATAATCGATGATATTGCTGTATTGAAACTAGTTCTTCTATCAAGGTCATCTGTTACTTTTTCAATGGTTGCATTAAGTTTGTATTTTAATTCTTCTTCATTTTTTAAATCACTTAATACACATTCATTGGCTTTACTTGATTCATCAATTGTAAATTGATACGTAATTCTCCATAATCTTTTTAGGAATCTATGTGCCCCTTCTATTCCTGCATCTGACCATTCTAAGCTCTGTTCAGCAGGAGCCGCAAACATTATAAAAATCCTAGCCGTATCAGCACCATATTTTTTAATTAACTCATTAGGGTCTACTGTATTTCCTTTTGATTTTGACATTTTAGACCCATCTTTTAAAACCATTCCTTGGGTTAGAAGCTTTTTAAATGGTTCTTTAGTATCAATTAACCCCAGGTCAAATAAAATTCTATTAAAAAACCTTGCGTACAATAAATGAAGAATTGCATGCTCAATACCTCCAATATAGTAATCAACAGGTAGCCAGTATTTAGCTCTATCATCGAGCATTGCAGTTTCTTGGTCGTATGATGAATATCTAGCAAAGTACCAGGATGATTCAAAAAATGTGTCCAGAGTATCTGTTTCTCTTTCAGCCATCATTCCACATTCTGGACATTTACATTGAATAAAGTCCTGCATTTCCTTTAGTGGCGATCCATTATTATCGATTTCTACATCTTCCGGCAAGTTTATTGGAAGATCCTTTTCTTCGATAGTGACATCACCGCAGTTTTTGCAGTAAATCATCGGGATTGGACATCCCCAATATCTCTGTCTTGAAATGCCCCAGTCTCTTAGACGATACTGAACTTTTTCTCCACCCTTCTTTAATAACTCTATTTTTTTTGTTATTTGTTTTTGACCTTCGGAACTATTGAGCCCATTAAATTTACCAGAATTAATTAGTACTCCATTTCCAGTAAAGGCTCCTTTAGAGTTTTCATCTATGTTTTCATTTTTAATTACCTGTTTAATAGGTAGAGCATATTTTTTTGCAAACTCATAATCTCTTTCATCATGTGCAGGAACTGCCATTACCGCACCTTCACCATAATTAATTAGTACGTAGTTGGCTATCCAAACTGGTATTTTTTCATTTGTTAAGGGATGTTCAGCATAAACACCCGTAAAGATACCTTTTTTTTCTGCTGTAGCTATTTCAACTTCTGATACGCCGCCTTTGCTACATTCACTTATGAAGTCTTTTATTTTCTGAGTGCCGGAAAGGCTTTTACTTAGTGAATGTTCTGGAGCAATAGCTAAATATGTAGCCCCCATTAGTGTATCCGGCCTTGTTGTATATACTCTTATGTTTTCTTCTAAGCCCATTATTTTAAAATCAACATCACAGCCAACACTTCTTCCAATCCAATTTCTTTGCATTGTTTTTACTTGTTCAGGCCAATCTTCTAAATTATCAAGCCCTTCAAGTAATTCATCTGCATAATCAGTAATCTTCATAAAGTACTGCGGTATCTCTTTTCTTTCAATAAGTGCACCTGATCTCCAACCCCTCCCATCAATTACTTGTTCATTAGCTAGAACTGTTTTATCAATCGGATCCCAGTTAACTGTCGATGTTTTTTTGTAAATAAGTCCTTGCTTGTATAGTTTAATAAAAAGCCATTGTTCCCACTTGTAGTAATTAACTGAACAGGTTGAGATTTCTCTCTTCCAGTCAACAGCTAGTCCCAGCTGTTTTAGCTGTTCTCGCATGTGCTTAATATTTTGGTTAGTCCATTTTGCAGGCGCAGTATTATTTTGAATGGCAGCATTTTCAGCAGGCAATCCAAATGCATCCCAACCCATTGGTTGCATTACATTAAATCCATTCATTCCCTTAAAACGAGAAATAACATCTCCAATAGTGTAGTTCCTGACATGCCCCATGTGTAGTTTTCCACTTGGGTATGGGAACATTGATAAAGCGTAAAATTTAGGTTTAGTTGATCTTTCGTTGACTGAAAAGGCTTGAGAAACATCCCATTCAGATTGAATCTTCTTTTCTATTTCATTAAAAGGATAGTCTGGATTCATTGTTTATGATATTTTTTCTGAAAGATTATTATTAATATCAATTACTTTTTTGGAGCCATCAATACTGATAAATATTGGTTTAGTATTTATATCCTTATTTTCCCATGATGAATAAAAATTTATTAATGGTTCAGTTTCTCGATGATATGTTTCCAATCGCTTCATTATTATCTCCGCAGTATCATCATTTCTAATAACTAATGGCTCGCCTGTCTCATCATCAACCCCATCATTTTTTGGAGGGTTATTTGTAATATGATAGATTCTTCCAGACGGTGTATGAATTCTACGGCCACTGAGTCTCTCTATAATTGTTTGGTCAGGAACTTTAATTTCAATTACAACGTTAATATTAATGCCTTCATCACTCATCGATTCTGCTTGAGGGATTGTTCTAGGAAAACCATCTAATAAAAAACCATTCTCGCAATCTTGCTCATTAATCCTTAGTTTAACAAGATCAATAATTAATTGGTCAGGAACTAGCTGCCCATCCTCCATAAAATTCTTTGCTTTTATGCCAAGCTCAGTTTTATTACTAACAGCTGAACGAAGCATATCGCCGGTTGATATTTGAGGAATATTAAACTTCTGTTTAAGATATTTTGCTTGAGTGCCTTTCCCAGCCCCAGGTGCTCCAAGAAGAATAATTTTCATAGTCATTTTATCCAAAAGTCTTAAATTATAGCAGTTTCAATCTAATATTTTTTTATGGAAAATATAATTTTCAATTTTCACAAAGTGAGACAATGAAAGCATTTCTGCCCTATCTTGCGGATTAATTTCAAGAGCTTTGAGATCTTCTTCATTTAGTACAGTTTTTAGATTATTTTTAATAGTTTTTCTTTTTTGTGCAAAAGAAATTCTAAGTAATTTTTCAAAGCTATTGATATCCATTACTTTATTTTTACGGTTTTTTATTGGAATCAATCTAACCAAAGATGAAGTTACTTTTGGCGAAGGAGAGAATGATTCAGGTTGAATATCAAAAAGTAAGTCTATATTAAAGAAATATTGGAGCATTACCGATAATCTCCCATAACTTTTGGAGTGTGTTGGAGATGCAATTCTTTCGGCTACTTCTTTTTGCAGCATAAAATGTAGATCTTTTTGATTGTTTATAGTTTTTGTCATTTTTAGTAAAATTTCACTGGATATATAGTAAGGCAAATTTCCAATAACCTTGTCATACTTTGCAATAGTATCGTTACTTATATCAAGGATATTTGAAGGAAATATTGTTATATCTGTGGGGGGTATTTTCTCTTGAAGAACTTTTATCATATCAGGATCAATTTCAACTACATCAATATGATCAATCTTATTTAGTATCTGTATAGTTAATGCACCAAGACCTGGACCGATTTCTAATATTTTATCAGTGTTGTTTGGGTTGATTGCTTCAGTTATTTTATTTATAACTCCTTTGTCTACTAAAAAGTTTTGCCCATATTTTTTTTTTGGTTTAATCATTTATTTACTGTGATTAATTGCCATATCTATAGCTTGATAGAAGCTTTTTGGATCAATACCATTAGTTCCTACAAGGCTGTATGCTGTCCCATGGTCAACTGAGGTCCTCACAATTGGAAGCCCCAATGTTATATTTACACCTTGTCCAAATGATAGTGCTTTAAAAGCTGACAGACCTTGATCATGGAACATTGCCAGAAAGCAATCTGCACCCCTTATGTTTTTAGGAACAAACGCAGTATCTGCAGGAACTGGCCCTATTAAATTAAATCCTTTTTTATTAAGAGATTCGATAACTGGTATAATTACTTTTATTTCTTCGTCGCCAAAGTTACCATTCTCGCCTGCGTGTGGATTAAGGCCAGTAATTATAATCTTAGGTTTTTTTACTTTAAAGCGCTTTTGAAGGTCGAAATGAAGAGTTTTAATAACGCTTGTTAGTTTGGCCTTTGTAATTAACCGTGAAACCTTAGAAACTGCAACATGAGTTGTAACTAAGGCTACTTTTAATTCTTTGTTTGCAAGTAGCATAACTTCCTTTTTGGAAGTTTTACATAAATTTGATATGTACTCGGTATGTCCTGTAAATTTAACTTTAACTGTTGTTAAAATCTCTTTGCTTATCGGAAGAGTAACAATTGCATCATAATTTTTATTTATACAATTTCTAACCCCATAATCAATCATTTTTAATTGCGCTAATGAATTCTCTTTGTTCGGCTTTCCCGGAGTAACATTAAATTGATAAGGAACATTTATAACGCGAATGTCTCCATTCCCATTATGGCGCTCTATATTTTCTGTGAAATTAATTTCCTTACCATGCATTTTAGCTCTAGCTTTAAGTGCCAACATGTTTGCCATAATAGTAATTTCCGCCGGAATTTCTTTAAATGCTAGAAACACGCACAAATCTAAGCCAATACCAGCCGGTTCCCCACAATTTATAATGATTCTTGGCAATTTAATACACATATATTTATTCGTTCAGTAGGATTTCAATATGAACCTGGGCTTTAAGTGATTCAAACCAATCCTTATATTTAATTTGTGTTTTTCTTTGAAGTAATTCAACTCTTGCAGATATTTTATTCTTCTCATCGGTGATATCTTTATTTCTTTTTTCTGCAACTAGTAAAAGTACCCAGCCGACTTCTGTGGCAAAGGGACCACTTACTTTCCCCAATTCTGAAGTCTCTACTGCAGTTTTATATTTTGGTAGCATTACACTTTTGTCTACCCACCCTAGATCTCCATCGTTTAGTGAGGATGGATCTTCGGAATATTTAGATGCTGCTAAAGAGAATGTTAACCCTTCAAGTATTTGATTTTTAATATTCTTTAATTTTTTCTTGATATCCTCTTCATTATTTATTTCATTTTTTTTTATTAAAATTTGGCTGATACTGTACTGTTCCGACATAATTTTTTTATTTTTTTTGTTAGAATTTTTAGCATCATCTAATTTTAGGATGTGAATTCCGTTTCCTGATATTAATGGCTCTGATATATCACCAACATTCATTTTATTAATTGCCTCAAAAAAAATTTCAGGTAATTCTTCAATTTTTTTCCAGCCTAGAACACCGCCTCTGGAAGCCATCGGACCATATGATTTATTAATAGCAACATTTGAGAATTTATCAGTTTTTAGTTGATTTAGAATTTTATTTAATTTCTCTCCTCCCATCTTATAGCCTTGCTCCTTTTTTAAGAGAATATGCGAAATTCTAAACTCTGGAGGAGCTTTGCTAATCCTATTTTTTAAGATGTTTTCTATTTCAAAATCTGAGACATTAATTTTAGACGTTATTTCCCTTTCTTTTACTTGATTTAAAAGTAGTTCGTACGAAATACCTTCTTTAAATTTATTAAAGTCTATCCCTTCTTCTTTGATATTTTTTCGAAGTTCATCTATTGTTAAATTGTTAGTCTCAGCTATATTAACGATAACGCTTTCTAGGTACTGACTTTCTACTTTGATACCAATTAATTCTGCGTATTGAGTAATTAATTTTTTTTCAATTAATTTGTTTAACACTTCTTTTTCTAATATATTTCGACTAGGGGCTTTTCTTTTTTCTTTCTTTAATTTTAGAAGTATTACAGTTATTGCTCCTTCCAGTTCTTTTTTTGTTACAACTGATTTCTCAACAATAGCTATAACTCTATCTATACTTTCATAATCATCATTAGCTTTTAGATTAAATAATATTGCAGGAACATTCAATGCCAGACAAACTAATATTGTAAGGATTCGCTTATTGATCAATTGAAATTATCTTCTCTATATTTGTCTGGTAGATCAGATGAGGAGTAGGATCCCGGCACATTCCTATTAATTACGTCCACTAGGCTTGCTTTGCTTGTTCCAAGTGAGCCTAAGCCACCAAGTTCTAGCTGAAAGAATAGCGTGTAGTTTGATTTTTCGGTTGTTGCTAAAGATAGACGATGAAGTAAGACGCTTGATGACCAACAGCCTGCATCATAGGATAGACCCCCCAGGGCTTCAACCACCCCTGATTTCTTTAAGTCGTAATTGTACCTCCCTACGGTTGAGTAACCTTTCCCAACAGGCCACTGCCCCGCTATATTTATTTGTTTAATGTCATTTATACTTCCTGAGGGACTTCTAATTAGACGGTAACTAGCATCGATTAATTTTCCTGGTTGTGGTGTGAAATTAGTTGATACAGTTGCTCGGTTTGTTGAGCCCTCATCAGGATTGTATTGTAACTCTGTATCTAATGTTAATGATGGGCTTAGCCTTGCAAATGCCAGCATAAATAAATCTGTTGTATCGGACTGATAGACTGAATTTGCGAATTGGACTTCATTCAAAACTTTTCTACCATTAATATAAAACCTTTGAGCTAGAGTTCCAGAAAGCCTTTCAGTCCCATTATCATCTATAAACCTTGTTGTTGCTGCTATCGTAAATTGATTCGCATCGATCACCCTATCTCCACCAACAAATTGATTTTCAGTAAAAATACTGTTCTGATTAAGGTCAAGTAACCCTGTGTCAAACATTGGGAGCATTGATTGATTTTTGTATGGAGTGTATGTGTAAAAAGCTCTAGGTTCTAAAGTTTGTGTAAAGCTGTTTTCACCAAATTTGAACTGTCGGTCAAGGAAAAAACCACCATCTAAAGACATTGTTGGTATTGCAAATTCCTTCGATGATGTGCTTCCATCCTCAAGATTATAGCTACTTAAGCTCATGCTAACTTTAGGAATTATATAGCCGTAGTCTTTTTCAAAAGGGGCGGCTATACTTGGTTTTGCTACAAATCGTGTACCTTTTGTGTTATCTAATCCTGTATAGTCATTATTTCTGTCAAACTGAATTAGTGATAGTTTTAAGTTTGTCTCGAACTGACTCAATCCAAGACTATCTTCATTGTAATTAGAGTAACTAGCAGAAATGCTTGGTAACCTTTCGTAAGGAGAGCTAGTTGATAAATTCTGAAATTTTTGTGCAATTAATTTTACGTCCCAATCCTCATTTGTATAATTCAATTGAAGTTCTTGAGGTAAGCTTACTTGACTTGTTACTGATATAAGCGATTCAAGGTCGGAAAAATAATTATCATCGGAAACTTTCTCAACTTTAATACTTCCTGTCAGCCCTTTAGCTAGTTTGTGTTGATGGTTAATTTTAACAAAGTAACGTCTACTATCACTTGCGTTGCTGTCGCTATTTAATATCTCGGCTGAGCTAATCCCACTATAATTCTCATCTAAATAACGGTATTCTCCCTGAAGTTGCAATCCGCGCTTACTAAAATAGCGAGGGGTAATTGTTGCATCAGAAGTAGGTGACAAATTAATATAATAAGGGACCGAAGTCTCAAAACCGCTTCTTGATGTAGTTCCTATGTTTGGAGCCAGAAAGCCTGATTTTCTCTCATTATTAAATGAAAAGTTTATCAATGGGGAAAACAAAACTGGTACCCCTTTGAATTCCAAAGTTGCATTGGTTGCATTAACAGTTTTTGATCTTTCATTAATTTCTATTTCAGAGGCATCAATAAACCAATCATTCTGGCCCGCATCACAGGTTGTGATTGATGCGTCCTTTAATTTTTTCTTATCTACACCTTCTATAAATAATACCGATGCAGTTCCCCTTATATTGTTATTAAAAACAGAGCCAGGATTATTCAGTTTGGTAATGAACGTTGCATTAGGTATTACACCAGTATTCGAATCCATCGACAATTCCATCTCTGTCCCAGTAATTGTTGAGGCATTGGCATCTAGCCTAACATTTCCTTTGGCGTATAATTCATCTGAAATTTGATCGTACTCAATAATATCAGCTCGAATTGTTTTGTTACCTTTTTTTAAAATAGCATTCCCAGAAGCCTTTAACTTTCTGTCTAGCATATTCTCTAGTGAATCACCCTCGATTATTATTTTACGGGAGTCTAATAGTTCGTCTGCATTGATTGTTGAAGCACTCGAAAGCGCAGCAATCAGCGCCACCAAATACAAAAAAATGTATACGAATCGCAACAAAATATTAATCGAAACCTGATATAGTCATTTTAGTCATATTTATTTAATTAAGTGCCTAAAGGTTATTTAAAAAAGTAATATATAAATCAGTAAGTTATGAATTATAACTCAAGTATTAAAAAAATCGATAATTCTAGTGAAATAATGAGGATGGCGTGAATAGAGAAGAAGAAATTAAAATATGGGTTAATGGGTATTTAAAAGAAAATTTCAAGTTAGAGCCTGCCTCAGCTGATGCTAGTTTTAGGCGTTACTTTAGGGTTACTAAAGGCAATCAAGTCTATATTTTAATGGACGCACCACCAAAAAAAGAGAGTATCAAGCCTTTTCTTGACATTGCCAATCGACTCACGGACGCCCAAGTGAATGCACCCAAAATATATGCTTTTGATATTGAATTAGGTGTTATTTTAATGCATGACTTTGGCCCTAGGACTTATCTTGAGGCTATCAGTAAAGATAATGCTACTAAGCTCTACGAGGATGCAGTAAACACTCTTATTTGTATTCAAAAAAAGATAGATACGAAAAAAATGTATCATTATAATGAAAATAAATTACATGAAGAGATGAATTTATTTATTGATTGGTATCTTATCAAATATAAAAATATTGCACTATCAAAAACAGACATGAGCACTCTAGATCAATTTTTTAAATTTATTGCTAAAAAGGTAAGCTTCCAACCTCAAGTTTTTGTCCATAGAGACTTCCACTCAAGAAATTTGATGTTTTTAACCGATACAAAACTAAACCCAGGTATTTTAGATTTCCAGGATGCTTTGATTGGCCCAATTACTTATGATATGGTTTCTTTACTTAAGGACGCCTACGTTGAATGGGATGAAGAGTTTATAATCGATCAATGTGTTCGTTATTGGCAGAAAGCCAAAAAAGAAAATTTGCCAATTCAAAATGATTTCTCTGAATTTTATGAGGATTTCGAATTGATGGGCGTTCAAAGACATCTAAAAATTCTTGGAATATTTTCAAGGCTATCTATTCGTGATGAAAAAAATCAATACCTCGAGGACATTCCATTAGTAGAAAAATATTTGTGGAATACCATAGCTAGATATAAGGAGTTATTTCCCTTGAGAAATTTATTGGACAAATTAATCGTAAAATGAACAGATCCGTTATGATATTGGCTGCAGGGAGAGGTTTAAGGATGGGTGCTTTAACTAAAGAGACACCGAAGCCATTATTAATTTTTAAAGGTAAGCCATTAATTGTCTGGCATATTGAGAAGTTATCTGCTGCGGGTTTTACAGACATTGTAATTAATGTTTCCTACCTAGCCGAAAAAATTAAGGGCTACCTTGGGAATGGATCTCAATGGGGAGTTCGAATCTTTTTCTCAGATGAAAATCCAGTTTTAGAGACTGCGGGTGGAATTAAAAAAGCATTGCACTTACTTAAATCAGATCCATTTTTAGTCATAAACAGTGATATTTATTCAGACATTAATTATGCTGAGTTATATGAATTAAATCTACCAAAAAGTATCGAGGGGCTCCTATTTTTTGTTAAAAATCCTTTGCATAACCCTGCTGGAGATTTTTTATTGGGTGAGGATGGAGTAATTATGAATAATGGGGCTATAAAAAAAACATTTTCTGGGGTTGGGATTTATAGGCCTAATTTTTTTTATGGTCTACCTAATAATGAATCTATTAAATTATCGGATGTTTTGAAAGAGAAGGCTGAAAAAAAATTAATAAAAGGGAAGTTATTCAATGGTTTATGGATTGATATTGGAACCCCTGAGAGATTAATGGGTCAAGATAACCTATAGTATTTTTATTTTAAATATAAAAGAATAATAAATTGACTTCAAAATACAACGAATTTTACAAACGAAGAAGCCTTCTTCAATCTAGGATTGGAGATGGCATAGCTATAATATTTAATGCTGAAAAGGTTTCACGAAACCGCGATTGCCATTTTAAGTTCAGGTCTGACAGTTACTTTCATTACCTATCAGGCTTTCCAGAATCAGATTCAGTTTTATTTGTTGTAGGAGGAAATAATCCATTTTCTGTCCTATTTTGCCAACAAAAGGAGAAAGAAAAAGAGATTTGGGATGGATTTATTTATGGCCCAATGGAGGCTAAAGAAAAATTTCTTATTGATGAGGCTTACCCGCTCGAAAAGATAAATGAGATCGCCGTTAAATTAATAGAAAATCGGAAAAAGATTCTTACCCTATCAACTAACACCTCAAAACAACAGGGATTTATTAATCAATGGATTGATTATAACAAGCAACAAAAAAGATCAGGTATCCGAACTCCTGAGATGATTGTTGATCTAGCAAGTATCTTAGATCCTATGAGGGTAGTTAAGAGCTCTTATGAAGTAGAATTAATGCAGAAATCTGCCGATATTGCTTCAGAGGCTCATATTTATGGGATGAGAAGTACTATTCCTGGAAAAAATGAGTATCAAGTTGAAGGAGAAATTCTCAATCATTTTATACAAAATGGAGCGGGTGATCCTGCTTATCAATCAATTGTTGCTGGTGGTAAAAATGCTTGCACACTTCATTATATTGCTAATAATCAAAAGATGGTAAATGGCGATTTATTGCTAGTTGACGCTGGATGTGAATATGAGTTGTATGCCTCAGATATAACAAGAACATACCCAATAAATGGAAAATTTACTCCAGCACAAAAGAATGTATATGAGATGGTTTTAATAGCTCAAAAAAAAGCGATTGAAGAAGCAAGGAGTGGAAATCAATTTAATGCTCCACATAAAGCAGCATTAGGTGTAATTATTGATGGATTAATTGACTTAAAATTATGCACTGGAAGCCGGAATGAAATCGAAGAAAAGGAATCATATAAAGATTTTTTTATGCATCGCACGAGCCATTGGTTAGGTCTAGATGTTCATGATG
>Ga0307998_1000066_pt1 | contig 57627 bp, 68 predicted proteins | sample Davwhametageno37_FD_203147 | JGI IMG/M metagenome (GOLD analysis project Ga0307998, IMG submission 203147) | Marine microbial communities from Davis Island wharf, Antarctic Ocean - #37 | ecosystem: Environmental > Aquatic > Marine > Unclassified | place: Antarctic Ocean: Davis Island wharf... | reverse complement strand
CAGCTTGCTTCTTTAGCTCTGATATTCTTACGTAATCGCTTGCTCCTTTGATGTTTAAAAGGAACGCAATTTCTTTTGCCGAATGCTTATCACAGTCTAATCCATAAGATAATCTAAGTACTTCATATTCGTTTTTATTTAAATGCTTTTGCATTAAACCTTTTAAATACGAATTCATTAGAGCTATATTGTATGGCTCTGAATTATCAGGAACTTGATACGTTAAATCTTCATCGTCATCATAAGGCTTAGAGTCTATACTTAAGAATATACTATTAAAGAACATGCTTACCATAGCTTCATCATTAGGATTCTTGCGAATCTCATTCATCTTATGCTCTGGTATTCTTATATCGCCTCTGTTAGTATCTACAGCTCTTCTAATAGATCCTTTAATTCTCTTTGAAAAGAAAGATTTAAGAGTTTTTTCTTTGTCTTCTGACTCGCCTAGCATATCATAGTCTAGCTTGTCTACTGATTTTATTAAACCAGCACTGCCTTCTTGAATTAGATCTGTTATAGTCATCACGCCAGATGCTTGCTGAGTGGTTGAAAACTTACGTGCTATGTTTTCTACTAAAGGTAGAAATTTAACTATAAGTTCGTCTCTAGTATAACCAGTAAGATCTTTTAAATTAGGCTGAGATATTTTAACATCCTCTTTGTACCTTATATAGTTTTGTACGTTATACTTTTTCATTTAAAATTGTTTTTTCTTGTTTTAATTTATCATTCATTTTTCTGTGTATTGTTCTTACTGAGCATTTCAACATGCTCGCCAAACTAGGCATAGTTATCCGCTTATTATTGTGATTGATGATTAACATAGCCTCGTATATATCGGTCTCACTAGTTGTACTTCTTCTACCGCTTAATGAGCCAACTACTTTTAGCTTCGCTTCAGTATCAAGACCGCAATAATCTTTAAATATTATTTTTCTTTCTTTATTATTAGGAGGTTCTTCTAAATCTGATTTGTTAATATCGTTTATTACATGCAGTAATTTGTCTGGCTTTATTGTGAATGTAGTAAATCCGTTGTTTTTATCTGCTATGAACTTACATAAGTTAATAAACTTATCAAGCGTCAACTCAGGATTTAAATGCCATATAACTCTTAAGTGCCATCTTAAAGATTTGTATGTGTTTATCAATGCTTTACTTCTAAATAAATCATAAAACTCATGCGTACCATCTTCAAAGTAATAACCCCAGTCAAATGAATGACTAGGTTTATCTAACACAGGTAGTCTTCTGTATATAATACGATTATTGTTTAAATGTTCTATGTTTCGGTGTGACATTAGCCTGTTACTCTTCTTTGATTAGTAGCCTAGTGTCACATTTCAAATTGAAATGGTTTTTAGTCTACGGCTATATTTTCTGATTAACATAGCTTTTCTTTTTAATTCTGGTTCATCAAGTGATTTGTCGTTTCTCGCGGCAAGCATCACGTCATCTATTATATCTTGTCTAAGAGTATATATCTCATTCCAAAGATAAGCTTTATGATCTCTTCTTCGAGTGCACAGGATTTTGTTGTTTCCGAACTTTATTGTCATCTTTTCTTTTACGTTTAAGGTTAATATTAAATAGGTTTGTTTCAGTAATGTGTTTAAATAGTCTTACGCTCATTTGTTTTTGTTTTATTACATTTACCACAGGTTTCTTTATATCCTGCGTTTAAAGCTCCGCACAAACAGTTCCATGTGCTATCTACTAACGGTTTATTCATAGTTACGTATAGCTTTGAATAGCGGGTGACGATAAGAACCTGCTGGAGTTTTTTGGAAGAAAGTGAACGTTGCTACTTTGCCGACATAATCATTAGCGTTGGCAAACATAGTACGCATGATGTCATAATTTTCCATGACAGGCATGCCAAAAGTAATACCATTGCTATCAATAGCCATGAATTTGCCAATAGTACCGCTTCGCTTACCTTTGCCTTCGACAAAGCCAGTGATTGTTGCTTCTGTGTCTTGGAAAGCTTTGAATTTGAGTAAGTTGTTTGATCGTTTGTTTTCATAAGGTAAGTTTGTACGTAGTATAGAGCCTTCGTAGCCTGCTTTAAGGTTGATATTGTTATTGATAACAGCTAAGCCTTTGTTTGTAACTGGAACTGATGGTACAGTGTGACAATAGGTTAGATTATATGTTTTAAAGTAGTGAGCAATGCCTTCTGCGCGAACAGAGTAAGGGGCGGATGCGTAGTAAGGTGACACAATGTCATAGCAGTGAAACTGTATTAGAGTTTGGTTAGCCGTTGGTTTACCTTGACGAACAATAGATATAATCTTGTTGAAGTTGTCTTTGTAATCGTGGTTGTATAATTCGCCATCTAGTACTAGATTAGGATTAGCCGCGAAGAAAGGTTTAAGCTCACGACGTAGATGCTGTACGTTTTTGAACTTTTTACCGCTGCGACTGTATGCACCTTGCTTTGTGAACAAGCAACGTACGCCATCGAGTTTAGGTTGTAAGAACAACTGTTGTTGCCAATCAATTGCTTTTTTTTGTTGTGCGAATGCAAGCATTGCAAATTTACCTTGTTTAATTAAATCCGTCATATTCATCATTTAGTTTTTGTATTTTTCTTTTTATTATGTGTGCTTTTTCGAAAGCCTCTTCTTGTATGTATCTATCTAGTAGGCTTTGCAACCTTATAAGTTCTAGCTCTATTGATTGTCTTGCTAGATCTTCTGTATCATTGATCATTAAGTCATCTGGGTTTTCTTTGCCATCGAAGACTAGATGAACTTCTGATGATATATTGAATATAGCTTTGATAACTTTAGTAGCTACACGCACTGCTAGATCATCCATTTGTTTGTCTGTCATATATATTATCCTTTATTGTTCGTATTTACTTTGTATGTTGATTAAGAATATGTAGCATTATCTGCTTAGCTGTACCTTGAACAGCTTCATTAGAACCTTGTTCGTTAATATAGTTTAGCGTGTATGTATAAGGCTTATAAGGCCTTTTAGGTGGATTGTATTTATTTCCTGCCATAGTATATAGTTTAATGTTAGTTGGTCTACTAGGGCTCGAACCTAGACTCTTCTGGACCAAAACCAGACGTGTTGCCAGTTACACCATAGACCAATTTAAATTAGTAAATCTGACAGACTTCGTCTTGTTCGTTTAAAAAAGCTATATGATTCCATAGTTCTAATTCACGCTCTTTAAAGTTTATTTGCCCATCAATCATATCTTGAGTATAAGCAAAGTAAGGGATTGTCTCATCTAAAGATTTAATCTCTATCTTTAACGTTGCTATCATTGCAAACGCTTTGTTGTATATTCTGTCTTTTCTTTCTTTTTGTGTCATATTATGTTTTTTTTGTGTCGCTTATCATGTCTTGTAAGACAAGTAGTTTTAATTCTTTAGTACATTTGCCAAAGATTTCTTTTATGTTTTCTTCTAAAAAGAAATTAATTCTATGTCTTTTCACAGATTTTAATTTATCATAACTCTCTTGCGCGAATTGTTTCATTTTTCGTGTTGGTCTATGAGTAGATTTGCTACTTCAATTGTTATTATATTATCGTTGTACAGTTGGAATATTAACTTTCTCATTGTCCTATGTATGTTAAACCCTTGTGATTAAACCAAGATTTAATACCTGGAGTGTTTTCTACTTCGCCAAACTCGTTTATGTCTTCTGCTGTAATATAAGCAAATGTAGGAGGTAGATCGCCGACTAAATAGCCTTTGTAAGATTTACCATTAAGTTTGATTCTTGTTTTGTTTACTTTCTTTAATTTGTTCATTTTAATCCGTATTCGTTAATAAGTTTGTTTTTAGTGATGTTAAGCATTTTGCTTATCTCTGTCAAGCTCTTGTTATCGAGCAAGTATAATCGCCAAGCCTTATGCATTTTCTGTGAACTTTTCAAATTCTTCTTCATCTATTTCACTTTCAATATAGTCAAGCATGTAGAACTCGTCAAAGTGGTCATCAACATCGTATACAAAAACTGTGACTACATTTGATGATATTCTAGCATTTAATATTTCGCTCATGATAGTATCAAAATCTGGCTTGTAGTAGAACAATTCGTTTTCGTAGTTTAAATTTTGAATGTCTTGCGTTACATAAAATAATTCGTAGCCGTCAGCTGTATTTAATTCGCCGATCTCTATATCTGCAAGCGAAGGCGTTTGAATAAATTCGATGTTTGCTACTTCTTGAAATTTTTCTAATGTTGTCATATTGTTTTGTTTTATTATATTATCCTATTGTGTTCGTATTTAGTTTGTAAGTTGAGCGAGATACAGGAATCGAACCTGCTTGGTTGCCTTGGAAGGGCAATGCATAACCATTCTGCCAATCTCGCTTTAGGCGCAAGAGCGGGATTTGAACCCGCTAGATTATAACCTAGCCTCTCTATGCTATTACGTAATTCACATATCGTGCATCATAAGCTATAACGTTTTACCTTTTATAAACTACCTTGCGCTGACGTTAAAAGCTGTCTTGTCTACCCCATTTACCTTCTTCGCTAGCTAGATACTCTGACCTTGCTTTGTCACGCTTTAAAGTTTTAGTGAAGTTCATTTCGTGATTAGTTATATACTCAGCCATCTCTAAGCTGTCACACGATAGTGAAACGTAAGAGCTTTGAGAGCCGTTGTGTAAGACTAAAGTGTTCTTAGGACTATTAGTATTGGCTTCTGAATAAAGCCCTTTAGAGCCTCTGTATAAGCTCCAACACTTATTACCGTTTTTACTGTTGTGATAAGCTGGCCACACGCCTGACATTACGTCTTCAGCTATCATTTGATTCATTAAATTTCTTTTGATTCTCATATATTGTTTATTATATTATCCACTTGTACTCGTATTTACTTTGTAAAAAGCTCTCTGTTTTTAGTATCATTAAAATTCCAGTGATTGCCTTTAGAGTGGGTTCTACGCGTTCTAGATTTAATTCTATCAACTTCCATAGACTGTTCAAACTCTTTTTGTGTAAAGCCTTGACAGTGATTGCCTTGACGATCTTTATTCCATTGAGCTACTTTGATTCGCTTGTTATCTATCATGTATTGTTTAAGTTCTGTCATATTCATATTGTTCTGGTTTTTGGTTTGTTAAAAAAGTTACTGTGTCTTAGTTTAAATTTTCTACTCATATAAGTTTTCGTATTGTTGTTGTTGTAAGTAAATTTCTAGCTCTGCATCTAGTAGCATATTGTATTGCGCTATTATGTCTTCGTTTTTCATATTACTTGGTTAGATTTGATTTAAAATATTCTCTTGCTTCATCTAGTGTTTCTTTAGGAAAATGCTCTCTAAAGCCATTATAAATGTAATTTACTTTGCCATCTATGTTTAGTAGCTTGATCTTGTCTGTTCTGTCTAGTATTTCTATTTGTTTGTCTGTCATATTATGCTGTGTATAAATCGTATAGTGCGCAAAATGCTGCTTGTTCGTAACTTTTAGCTTGACCAAATTCGTGTTCTTGAAATATATCGTAATCTAAATCGTTTATAATTTGTTTACAAGTCGATGTATATATCACCATAGTGTCTATGACTTCATGTAAATAGTCGTAATGATTATCTTCGTTAACCTCATAATCGCTTAATGCTTCTTGCATTTGATGTAAGTACTCGTTTGGTGTTTGCATTTGATTCATATTGTTTGTTTATTATATTATCCGTTTATTATCGTATTTACTTTGTAAGTATGTGAGCAAAAAACTCTGATCTTACAACATCTGTATTAGTCCATTCATTAAATGGATTGAAAGATTCTAAGTAGAAATTAAAAAGATCTTCCTCATTTCCTTCAAGTACTAATGTATCTAATCCATCAGCGCTCGCATACGCAACTAATTTTACTTTGCGATCATATAATTGCTCGAGTGTGTTCTGTAAGTCTACAGTGTCTATTTCTATTTGCATAATAATGTTTTTAATTCTTTTTGTAACTGTAATAATTGTTTTCTACTGGTTAAGCAAAATCTACTTCTTGTAGATAAATAACCTATACGCTTGCGATATTCCTTTTCCATATTTTGATTTGTGTTAAGCATTCTTGTAAGCTAATAGTATCTAAGTTAAAACCTTTTTTTACTAAGTAGATTTCAAACTTCTTGTCGTATATATTATTCATATTAGTATTATCCTTTTTTATTCGTATTTACTTTGTAGTTCTAAATCTTTTATTAAATCTTCATAGCTTTCACCGTCTTCTAAAACACAATTGTTTTCTACAAACATTCTCATTTCACTTTGCTTATCATAATCTATTTTGTTATGCTTTCTAAAATACTCTAAAGTATCTTTGTTCCATTCAAATTCTTTAATCATTATATCCAGTATAAAAAATGTAATCTTTCGCTTTCATTTAAGTTATAATAGTCTTTTATTTTATAACTTAGCTTTTCTCTATTCATATTTGGGTTTGAATAGGTTTGTATTAACTTGTTTACTTTATTCATATTTACTTTTTTAAGTTGTGTAATAACAGTTTAATAACTACTTTTTGTTCATCACTGCTACATGTAGCATAACCAAATTCGCCGAAGTGTACTTCTGCTAGACGATCCATTTCGCCTACAAATTCTATTGCATTCATATTTATAATTTTAGTTGAGTGAGAAAGAATCGAACTTTCTGGACACATCGACGGAACTATTTTTTATATGCAAGTTTCTCAAACTTACTAGCTATCGTGGTTTACACTAATCCATTCACTCATTTTTCATTGATTAATATTTTAGAGGCAATCAATTCTATAAAACTCTCACTAGTATTATCCAGCTATACTCGTACTTACTTTGTAAAGCCATTCTTCTATGGTTTCATTGTAAAGCATTTCTATCTTACTAGCTTTCATTATAACTATTTCTTTAGCTATCTGCTTTTCGCTACCATAATAACTTTCATTCATTTTCGCTAATTCTAGCTTAGCTAAGTTTTGTACAGTCATTGTAGTGATATTAGGCGTAAGAGCTTCGTTGCTTGCTTACATATATATTATCCATATGATATCGTATTTAGTTTGTATAAAGGTGTGTATATATTTATTTATATAATAGTATGTTAATGTATAATGCAGTGACACAATGTCATGACACACTGTCATATGCTTTAGCTATAAATAATAGTTATATAATAGTAATATAGTATAGATATAGCCTATAGTAATAGTATAATGATATGTTATAGTATATATGCAACTATAAATATAGTTTATGCATAGTAAAGCCTGAAATACTAGGGGTATATGCTAGTAAAAGCCGGAATGTTTCGGCAAAATGCTGAAAAATGTGGGGCCGTGGGCTAAATGAAAACCGTTTTGGTAAGTGGCTGACAGTCAAGCAGATAGGGTATAAGACTTTACTTCCCTATAATAGCATATTTTAGTGACATTAGCCTGTTAAGGTTACTAGTAAGGGGCAAGTGTCACTGTTTTGTAAAATTACCGGTATTAGGTTATGTAAGAATAGTAAAACACATGTAAAACCTGTAAGTATATAGAGTATAACAACTAACAAGCAACACTATGGCGGTAAAAATAGGTATAAAACCAATAACTAATATATATATCGGAATACTACCTGTTACTAACATGTATATAGGTACAATTCCAGTTACAATTTAACAAAAACATTATATGTCAATAATTTATTCATACCCGGGCTCAACGCCAACAGCTGAAGACCTACTGATAGGTACTGATGTTAGCAACGAAAACACCACGGTTAGTTATACCATGGGGCAAGTAGCTGCTTTAGTTGGTCAAATAGCTTCAGCTGGTACAGTTACCTCTGTTCAACTAGCAACAGATGCTTTTCTTACGGCAACAGGTGGTCCAATAACTGGTCCTGCTCCAGGTACGATAACAATTGGCTTGGCTCAAAACGGAGGCACGCCATCAGCTACTACATTCTACAGAGGCGACGGCCAATGGGCTATACCTACAACTAATAGCGGGGTATCTATATCAAGCGATGGAGCTGAACTTACTAATTCAGTTACTTCTATAAATTTTTCAGGTGATGGAGTTTTTGCTAGCAGCCAAGGTGGAGTAGTAGATGTACAGATACAAGGTCCACAGAACGTGGTAGAAAAAATAACAACAGGCGTAGGTGTTAGTGTAACCCCTACTACAGGTGTAGGTACAGTGCAACTTATAAATACCGGTGTAACCAGTATAGTAGAAGGAGTAGGTATATCTATATCACCCACCGGTGGAACTGGTGCAGTAACTATAACAGCTAACAACACAAACGTTGGATCTGTAGTGTCTGTATCCGCAGGCGTAGGTCTAAAACTTCAAGGCACTGGAGTGTCTACAGTGAACCCAACACTAGCAGTTGATTTAGTAGGTAATAATAATTACATCGAAGTAAGTGAAGCGGCTACGGTTGCAGATCCATTAGACTATATAGCGTTTAACCATCTAGGTGGTAACACTGCTGGAGATGTTAAAACCACAACATTCGAATCTATACCGGTAACAGCGTTGACAGCTGTTAAGACATATATAGACGCTAATTCAGGCGGAGGAACTAATGGCGATGCTATAACGCATACTTTCGATAAAAGCGCAAGTGGTTTCTCAGGCACAGTACCTATCGCTAATCAAATAGTAACATTGACAGAGCTTGAGTATACTAACTTAGGCACTAAAGATCCTAATTTCTTATATTTAACCATTGCTAATCCAGCAACCCCACCAGTAACAGAAACAGTTACACTAGCTTTAGACGTCACGGGTGTTGGCCCAGCTGCCTTATTAGGTCCATCAGGATTTACCGTAACCGGTGCCCAAAATGGCGATACTAAAGGACCTGGCCTTATAGGAACTCCGTATACTTTTAATAGTGGGGCGACTGTTAACGCAAGTTACTACTTCTCTACGGCGGTATCCGTCAATCAACCAACAAGAAATTTTATTGCTGGTGTAACATCAGTCACAAATACAATGACAGCAACTATAGCTCAAAGAGTTGCTAACACCGTAACAGTCACGTTAGCGGCTAATGGTAGTTTAGGAAGTAATACAGCTGGAGGTGAAGGTACTATATGGAATTGGACTAGAGATGGTGGTGGAAGTTTGCCAGGCGATACGCAGGCTGATATAGGTTCTTTAAATTATAGTTTTACTTTAATAGCAAAAATAATTGATCAGAATCTATATCAATGGAATTCTCCTTTCACTAACGCATCTCCACCGACAGTAACCGAAGCAGGAACTGCAACAGTTGATCAAACTGTTACTGGATCTGTTGACGCAACGTATGAAGCTATAAGCTCAACTTCAACAATTACTACTAATTTCACTATAACTGGAACACCTGCCGGGTTTAATAATAGCAAAATAACTGTCCTTAACACAGCAGGTGCAAATGCTGTTTCTGGAAATGTTCCTAGTCAAACAATAGCGGCAACCGCAGGCACGTCAATAACTTTAAATAGTGCTACTCCTACATTAAATGATATAGCTTATTCTTTTGTAGGAACTCCGACAGCCACAGTAGTTACGCCAACACAAACAATTGGATCTGCATTTACAGTTAATGTAGTGGCTGAAGTTCAAGCAGCCACAACAACTTCGCAGTATGGTATTAAGACTACTAATGTAACTGGTTTAATTTTAGGTACTAATGCAACTTTAACTGCCACGTGTAATGTTAATGGTACTTCATTTAGTTTCACTAACGAAGAAAATCCAACGCAAACCAACATCCCTGTAGGTGCTACAGTAACTTGGTCTGCTACTTTGGTAGCAATTGCTCCTTCAGTTTTAACTATTACGCCAGCTACATTTAATCCGGCTCAAGCAACACTTACCGCCGTAGCAGCTGCAGGATCTAATGTAAGACAAACGACAACAAGTGAAAACGCGGTCACTGTGATTTATCCTTTACAACCTGTGAGCATGACGATAAATCAATACCAACAGCCTCCTGGCGATCCACCAGTTCCGTGTGATAATCAATCTAATATAGTAACTCGCTTCTATGGAACATCAAGCGGAGGAGCTCCATCTAGTCCTAATGGGCCTGTGGGTGGAGAATTTATATTTACCGCAAACAACGGTACTAACATAACGATAGGTGTTAGCGGAAGCTCCGGTCAGTTTACTGATGGTAGTATTTTATACAACGTTGCAGCTAGCGGACAATTATTAAATACATCAACCTGTTAAAATAAAAAACACAAGCATATATGTCAATAATATACAGTTATCCTGATAGTTCTAATCCAGTATTAGCTACAGATATAGTAATCGGTACATCGACGAAGATAGTCAACGGAGCCACGTCTAATGTTACTAGAAACTTTTCAATGCAGCAAATTGCTGACTTTGCTCAAGGAGGTAATTTTATTGATCCAGCTGCTTTTGATCATCAAGTTGCTATATTTAATAAAAACGGTCTTAAGATAACAGGCTCTATAATGTCTCAAAATGCTTTTCCAGGCGGAACATTAATGACGATAGCTGGAAGTCAATTAATCACGGCAGACAGCAGCGTGAACGGTAACTTAAGCGTACTTGGTAACTCGACGATAGGGTTAAATAGCACTGACAATATAATACTTAACGGAACAACTAGTTTACTAGGTCCAATAAGAGCTGGTGGATTCTTAGCAGGCACAGCTAATAGAATTTTAATATCACAAAATGATAGTACCTTGGTATGGCAAGACTACGCAGCTGGACTTACTTTTCAAGGTGCTTGGAACGCGCTAATTAATGATCCTACTTTAACCGATGGAGTAGGTGTAAATGGACATTTCTATGTTGTAGATGTGCCCGGTACTACTTCATTGGACGGTAATACAGATTGGCAAATTGGTGACTGGGCTTTGTTTAGCGGAGTAACAGGAGCTGGTGGTTTTTGGGATAAAATAGACAATACACAATCGTTAACCGGTACGGGTACAGCTAACACATTAACCATGTGGACAGATACCGATGTTGTAGGCAACTCTTTAGTGTCTCAAAATAATGCCGCTGTTATTATAAGTGGATCTGGTGGTGGTGATGGTAAAATACAATTAAACTGTTCAGTTGGTACACATGGTGTAATTATACAAAGCCCGCCTCACTCACAAAACGCTACATACACCTTAGTATTACCATCAACCGTTGGTACTGCTAATCAAGTTCTTGCGTCTGGTGGTGCAGGCGCGCAACTTTTATGGCGAGATGTAGACGACGAAAAATACGATTTAAGTGCAGGTACTAAAGTGGGTACTAGCGTTCCTTTGAATTTAACCTCTGGATCAGGCACTGATAATTCTGCTGTTAATTTAACAGAAGGAACTGGTATAACGCTAACACAAACCTCAGCTACAGAAATAACAATAGCGGGTACAGCTCAAGGAGTAACAGGGTCTGGAACTGGACAAGTTCTTTCTAAGTTTTCAGGAACTGGAACGGGTAAAACTGTTTTAGAAGATTCTAAAGTTTCAGAAGCAAACTCGAATTACGGAACAACTAGTATGGCTATGAAACCTCAAGGACTTGGTTCTGGGCTAGCGGTGATGGCGTATGAATTTACAACAGGCGTTAACTTAGCAAGTTTAGATCTTAGTACTGACAATTTTAGAATAAGTACCGGTATTGGTAATCTAACAGACTTATCTGTGTTTAGGCTTAGATTTGATAGCACTGCTGATGCAGATATTTTTAGAACACAATATGGTGTGCCACCTGGTGCATTTGGTGATGGAACTACTAGTTTTGCATCTACAAAAACATTTACGTTTAACTTTTCAAATGGAGCTACTGTAACGTTTACGCATCCAGCAGGACCTATAAACAATAACTTCACCAATGGTATTGACCTAGGCCGATCATACGGAGTAGTACCTGGTTGCGTAACATGTGGTCCAATACTTACTTACGTCTCTGGAAGTGGAACTATAACAATAAGTCCAACTACTAGCTTAAACGCTTTAGTTTCCACAATTTCAGTAGAAGGTGAGCTTGACATGAGTACCAATCAAATAAAAAACGTAGTAAATCCAACAAGTGCTCAGGATGCCGCAACTAAAAATTATGTAGATAATATAGACAATGTAACAGGCTCTGGGACAATTAACAAGCTACCTAAATTTGGTACTACAACTTCTTTAGTTGATTCAATTGCTTCTGAAGTTTCTACCATAGGTCTAGTAAAAGGACCCGGAAACGGAGGAGGAACTATAAACTTCTTTGGTCGTGGACCCTGTGTACCAACGGGCGGAGGATCAACGTCCTGTGATATGCTAAACGTTGCAACTGTTGATTTTTCTTCAGACCCATTTGGCAATGTTATTAACGACGGTAAAGTTTCTTTTATTCGTTGGGTTTTTTCAAGCTCTTCTGAAGCAGTCGCATTTAGAACTAAGTATGGAGTAACACCCAATACGCAAATTTCACCATGTACCCGCCCCGGAACTATAGCTAGTAGTGTAAACGTAACTATAACATTCCAAAACAATGCCACCATAACATTCAGCGTTCCAAGTGGAGATATAGGGCAGGCTTGTAATAACCAAATAGGTTTTGGAACTTACATAGAAGGTCAATCCAATCTAAATGGCCAAGTGCTTACATATATAAGCGGAAGCGGTAGTATTTCTACTGGAGACACCTTGGTAACTGATGTAGTAATCTCAATTGCCGGTGAGCTTGATATGTCTACACATAAAATAAAGAATGTAGTAAACCCTACAATTGCTCAAGATGCGGCGACTAAAAACTATGTAGACACCGAAATAACCACAGCTTTAAGTGGAACTTTAGTGTTTAGAGGTACATTTAACGCCGCTACTGGCGCTATAACTTCAGGGGCAAATAGCGGTAGTCAATTGTATACAGGGACAGCGGGCGTTATAGCTATAGCAAAAGGTGATTTCTATATAGCTGATACAGCTGGTAGTTTTTACGGTTCACTTGCAGTTAATGTTGGTGAAGAAGCAATAGCTTTAAGTACTGAACTTGCTGGCGCTTCCGTATTTACTGATTGGAGTGTTGTGCCTGCTGTTGGAGGTGTAGTAGGAACTGGTACTCAAAATTTTGTTACTAAATGGAATAACGCAGGCGGTACAAGTATAGGTAATTCTGTTATATTTGATAATGGAACTAACGTTGGTATGGGGACTAATGCTCCTATCAGTGGATTTAAATTAGATGTTGTTGGAGGAGATTTAAGAGTGGCGGATGATGCTACTAATGGTTTCGAGGCAGGGTACTCAGCTGGAGGTTCTAGTGCGTTTATTCAAGGATATAATAGAGCCGTGGGTGGTGGCTTTATAGACATGTTAATTAATAATTCTGTCACGGTAAAAGCAAGCGGTAACGTTGGTATCGGGTTTACTGCTTCTACCGAAAAACTAGTAGTTGCTGGCTCAATAAATTCATCTGCCCAGTCAACTAGCTTTGTCACTGGACCGCAAAGAGCAATGATGGATTTAATATCATCATCTAAAATAGCAAGAATTGGAACAGTACAAGGAACGGAAACTGCTACAGGTACACAAGGGGAAGTTTCTTTTATAGTAAACAATGCTGAGAAAATGCGTCTTACTTCAACTGGAGCTCTTTCTTTGGGTTCTTCAGGAACTGGATACGGAACTTCAGGTCAAGTATTAACTTCTACTGGTAATGCTTCTCCAACCTGGCAAGCTGGAAGTACAATTACTGGTACTGGTGCGGCTACTCAAGTTACTTTTTGGGATGCAACTTCTAATTTAAATGGTGATGCAAAGTTTAATTGGGATAATACTAATAAGAGATTAGGTATTGGTTCTGTAACTAACTTAGGTACGAAAACAATGCTTATGGTTATTGACACATCAGACGCTAGAAAACAAATAGAATTTAGTAATAATGCAACATATAGAGGTTCTATAGGCCACGACGCTGGCACTGGACGTAATGAGTATAGAACTGAAGCAACTACTGGTAAGCATGCATTTTTCAGAGGTGCTGCAACTACAAATACGGATTTGTTTATTGATGGTGCCGGCGATGTAGGTATCGGGACTGATACTCCTGATAGGAAATTACACGTAGAAGGTAATAATGCAATAGCAAGACTAGAAAGCACCGGTGCCGGTCAAAACGCACAGATAGACTTTAAAATTCTTAACTTTTCTACGATATGGTCTATAGGATCAAATATATCTTTAGGAAATACAGGGGCTTTAGAATTTAACTTATCGGGTACGACTAAAGTTATGATGAATACTGCTGGTAACGTAGGTATCGGAAACAACTTCGTGGCACCACTTCCTAATGTCAATGCTGATAATCTAGTTATTGGTAACACAACAAACAACGACAATGGAATCACTATAGCAACTACCAACACTGGTACTGCTAGTGTATATTTTCAAGATGCGGCAAGCACATCCGGAGGTTTTATAGATTATAATCATAGTAGCGATTTAATGAGATTTGGTACCAATTCTGCTGAAAGAATGCTTATATCTTCTGCTGGTGTTCTTACTTTAAAAGGTTACCAATCTGCAGGTACTCTAGTAACTAATGCTGCTGGAGTAGTTTCTATTCAGGCAGGTGGTGGTGAAGGTGGACCTTATTTGCCACTATCTGGTGGAACTTTAACAGGAAATTTAACAGGAACATCTGTGACTTTTACAGGAGTTGTAAGTTTAGATGGCACTAATCAAATTTATTTTGTACCACAAGCAGGAGAAAGTAATAATGAAGCAATGAGGATAGTAAGGTCTTCAGATACAATGTTTTTTACTTATGGTATAAATGCTCCTGATACAGCATTTTCTTTTAATAGCTTAGGTAATATGAATTTTGCAAAAAGCGTTGGTATCGGAACTGGTACACCTTCTGCTTTATTAGAAATTCAGACAGTAGGTACAAGTGGTAGTCAGGATTTTCAAATTTTTAGCAGAGGAGTAAGTCCTAATTATGAAGTTTTTAAAATATCAAGGTCAGCAGGTAGTACGGAACTTTTAGCTAATCAAAATTTAACTTTAAGTGCTGATTATGATGCTAATCATACTTCTGTAGATTCTAATATAATATTCAAGACGGACAACACAGAAAAAGTGCGTATAGCATCAACCGGCAACGTTGGTGTAGGAACTGCTGCTCCTGATACAGCTTTAACTGTTGACGGAAGTATAAGCCTTTCTTACAATGCAACACAGTCTTTTCAAGGTATGAAAAGAGGAGCTATTTACACTGAGACAGAATTTTACAACGCTACAACAAGCGAAGCGGCAAGACCTTTATATAATTTCACTAACAGTGTGGGAGGTTCAAATTTAGTCATAACACAAGGAGGCAATATTGGTATCGGAACTCTTACTCCTGATGCACTTTTAAATGTAGAAAGTCCTAATGTTGATACAGCTAGAATTAGATTGGGATGCTTGAAGAATGATGGATCGTGGGCTATAGGAAACACTATAGGTTCACTAGACTTTTTCTCGGCAGATGCTTCAGGACCAGGAGCAGTGATTAGAGGTTCTGTGTCTATGAAAGCAGAGATTGCAAGTGGTGCTGATATGGGTATGGCATTTGCTACTTACAACAATACCGAACGCATGAGAATTGCAGCTAACGGTAATGTTGGTATAGGATCAAACGCTCCTGCTAGTAAACTTACTTTACTAGGTAACACTAATAGCTACCCCCAAGCACCTGTAATTAGATTTGATTCAACAGCTACTCAAGCTAATGTTAGAAACTGGGGTATTGGTCCCGCGGATTCTAATCCTGGTAATTTTCATATTTATAAGAGTGGAGCAATAGGCAACAACCCTATAACTGGCGATGGGGCGAAAACTTTCACTATTGATTACCAAGGCAACGTCGGTATAGGAACGGACACTCCAGGAGCTTTACTTCAAGTACAAGCTGTAGATGGTGTTACAGGTGCTATTGAAGTTAAAGGAGGTCCAATTAATGGTGCAGTAGGTACAATAAATTCAGAATTAAACTTTGGAGCTAATGATACTTCGGTAACAGGAGGAATTGGAGGCAGCATAAAAAGTGTTAATGAAACTACTAATGGAGCCCTTGCGGGTATGTCTTTTTACACCTATAAACAAAATCGATCACCAGGGCCTGACTTAAAAGAAGCAATGCGTCTTACAAACGCTGGACAATTTCTAGTAAACCAAACAACTGCAAATACTGATGCTGATGGTTTTGGCGTTTATCCTCTTGGATCAAGTGGTGGAACTTTAGTTAATTGCTATAATGGCGACGATGGAATAGCATTACGAGTCGGTATAAATAGCGTAAGTAGCTCAAATATTTCAACACTTTTCGTTGTAGGAAGTACCTCTGCTGGTAGTATATCGCATGCAAATAGTAATTCGACCTCTTTCAACACAACTTCTGATTATAGATTAAAAGAAGATTTACAAGACTTTAATGGTTTGGATATGATTTCTGATATTCCTGTTTATGACTTTAAATGGAAATCTGACGAAAGCAGAAGTTATGGTGTAATGGCTCACGAACTTCAAGAGGTTTTACCTGATGCAGTAACAGGAGAAAAAGATGCAGAAGAAACTCAACAGGTTGACTATTCTAAAATAGTTCCCTTGTTAGTTAAATCAATACAAGAGCTGAAAGCGGAAATAGAACTACTAAAAGCTAGATAATAATTCAAATAGTTATAGCGTACTCAATACAGTGCGCTATAACTTATGGAAATATAGTTAAAAACAAGTGATAATATAAAACATAGTTAACGGTTTACTAGCTATGATTAAACCAAAAGTGTAAACCAACCAATAAAACCAAAACCAATGACGTTTTTTTACCAGACTCAATCGTGGAATAGTCAACCACAAGTAACCGAAGAAACAATTAAGCTATGGAAAACCCTATCAGAGAAATCAAACTGGAGGATTGTTCAATTGCCAAATGGGTTTTATCAAACCGAATACCAGGATCTTAACGACGCCTGGATTGATGTAACAAGAAGAGAAACTGTAGAAGGAGCTGAAACAGCTATCAATAAATCAGTTGATCATTACTCTAAAAAAGTAGAGTTCATCAATGGACCTAAAGTTGTAAAGACTTTCAAATAGTAAAATTCAATCAAATTAAATTAAATTAAATATGTCAGACTTAATAGTCAAGAACCTTAATTTTGGGCAAGAAGCTCAAGATCAAGTATTTGAAGGTATAAGTAAACTCACAAAAGCTGTTAGCTCCACGCTTGGAGCTAGCGGTAAGTGTGTTTTATTGGAAGATTCAACCGGAAGACCAATTATTACTAAAGATGGAGTTACAGTAGCCAACTCAATTGTTTTACTAGACCCCGTAGAGAATATGGGCGCAACTCTTTTAAAAGAAGCTGCGAGAAAAACAGTTATGGAAGCTGGCGACGGAACTACAACAGCAACAGTATTAGCACACGCTATACTAGCTGAAGCATCTAAAGTTAAAAAAGATATTAGTCCTAGAGACTTAAAAAACGGTATTAACTTAGCTGTTAATAAAGTTATTAAGTTTTTAGAAAAAAACAGTACTCCAGTTAAAGGAGACATGATTGACCAGATAGCAACTATCTCAACCAATAATGATCCTTACTTAGGTAAAGTAATCGGAGATGCTTTTAGAGCGGTAGGAGAGACAGGTGTGGTTATGATGGAACCTGTAGCTACAGCAGATACAGAAGTAGAAATAGTTGATGGCGTTCAGTATGATAAAGGTACTACGAATCAGCATTTCATGACTGACTTAGAAAAGAAAACATGTGAATTAGATAATCCTGCAGTTCTATTAGTGGAATCACCAGTAGAAAATGTTAGACAGATTCAATCTATATTAGAGTATGTTATAAAAAACAATAAACCTTTACTTATTGTTGCTGACATGGAACCAGCGGTTGCCGCTACGTTAGCAATGAACAAAACTAAAGGAAATATAAAGGTAAACGTTATCAATGCCCCTACTTTTGGTATTAACAAAAGAGAAATGCTAGATGACTTAGCTTGCTTAACAGGAGCTACGGTTATTAATGAGGATTTAGGCGATGATATGGATTTAATTCAACCTGAGTTCTTAGGTTCATGTGTTAAGTCTATTACTTCTGAAAAAGACACTATCATTCAAATTGAAAGTCAGTCAGAAGAAGTTTTAGGATTAATTGATTTTATTAAAGATGAATTAAGTAAGAATCCACCTCCTTTCAAGGTTCAAATGCTAGAGAAACGATTAGCTAGACTATCAGCTAAGATTGCAGTTGTTAAAGTAGGTGCAAACTCTGATATTGAATTAAAAGAAAAAACAGATAGAGTAGAAGATGCAATATGTGCTACTAAGGCTGCGATAAAGGAAGGTATAGTTCCCGGTGGTGGAATTGCTCTGCTAAATGCAGCAAATTCTATAGATACTAGTTCATTAAGTGAGCAAGCTCTACTAGAAGCAGTTAAGGCGCCGTTTAAGACAATACTTGTTAATGCTGGCATATTAGACTATGATATACCAGAAAGTACAGGAGAAGGTCTAGATGTGGTTACAGGAAATATGGTTAATATGATTAAGTCAGGAATTATTGATCCTTTATTAGTTACGAAAAGTGCTCTTCGTAATGCAGCTTCCGTGGCTACTACAATATTATCAACTGATTGTGTAATCAATAATTTACGTATCGATGAAAGCAATAGGTAATAATATTATAATCACACCAGACAAAGTAATCGCTGAAAAGTCAAAAGGCGGTTTACTTATAATAGAAAAAGATAGAGAAGACATCAGGTATAGAAAAGCTACAATTCATTCAGTTAGTGATGAAATAAAAGTTTTAAAACAAGGTGATAAGATCTACTATGACAAACACGCTGGTCACGGCGTTGAGTTTGATAAAGAAAAATACACAGTAATTAAGCTACAGGATGTCGTTGTGGTGTTATGAGAAAATTAACATCTAGTGATATTAAGGAATTAAACTTAATTAAGCATTATAGAATTATACGTAAATGGGCCTGCAAAACCAATCAGCTTAATGATGCTGAGTTAGAGTTGTTAATATACTTTGACTGTATGGGTTTATTTACTAAACAAGATTTTAAAATCGGTACATACTCCTACAGCTGGGATAATAGACGCTGGAACAAATTAGTTAAAGAAGGATGGGTTGTAGTTTTTAGAAATAGAAACAGAACCACTCAGAAATATAACATATATAAAGTTTCATTCAAGTGTAGACAGCTAATAGCAAGAATGTATCGTATAATGCTTGGTGAAGAAGATATACCAACTAGCACTAGACGTAATAAGATAATGAAAGGATTATGCTACACAGATAAAGTTTTAATCACTTCAATTCATAATGTAAATAACGATAAAAATAGATAATATGCAGCAAGCTATAAACCCGGGCGCAGTCCCACAAGATCAAGCACAAAATGATTTAGGTGCTGTTCCTATTGTTAATACTGATCCTACACAGCCGCAAGGTAATAGAAATTTAGCTTTTAACCCTCAGCCTGTACCTTCAAATTCTTTGACTAATCAAGAAAAGATTAAAGGTATGTTTGGGCCAGTAGGTAATCAACAAATGGTATAAATTATGAAATCAGGAAAAGGTTGTGCAGACACAGACAAAGGATGTATAAGAGGTTCTAACGGAAGTTTTTATATATTAAACAATAAGAAGGGTGGAATCTGGAGAAAAGGTTTTGCCAGTAGAAAAGCTGCTTTGAATAACATAAAAGCGTTACACGCTAGCAAATAAAATCATGGCAACTAAGAAATTTAAACCTCATAAAATGTATAGCAAGACTGGTATAGTAAAAGATGCTAATACTATGAAACAACATTTATCGTTAAAAGATAAAGGATATAATCACGACTCTAGAAGAGCAAATAAAAAATAATATTATGCATAACGACGAAGCATTTCAAAAAGCAAGTAAAGGCAAGAAAGTAGGAGTAGTAGGTGAATCTCATATATGGGATGGACCTCTTAATCAAGAAGGTAGACTACATGGTTCTGGATCTAGTTCAGGTATTATGGGTATGCAAGTATCTAAATTTCCTGAATCAGCAGTTAGCATGAACAAAAGACTGCCAATCACTCAGATAGCTAAAGGTAATTACTAACGTTTTTAAAATGAAAATGGCAGATTTGAAAATATTGATATTAAATACAACTACGTTAGCTATAAGTATGACTCACGTAGAAGTTGGATTAAAGGTTTTTTTATTACTTATAAGTATTGGTTATACAATAACTAAGTGGGTAAAACTTAAAGAAAAGAAGTAATAATTAAGATATAGCATATGGTGTCTAAAAGTCCTTTTAAAATAACAGACCAGTCTTACGAAAAACAGAACAGGTCTATGCGTTCTACTTACACTAAAGAAACAGGTAAAACGTTGGGTAAAAGACTTACTAAGGGTAAAAACTCTAGAAGAGTTTCTTTTGCTTGTAGATTTGCAGGTATGCAAGGAGCAATGAAAGATGCTAAAGGAAAACCAACTAAAAAAGCAATGGCTTTAAAAAAATGGGGATTTGGAAGCATTGGAGCTGCAAAAAGTTTTTGTAATTCAAATAAAAAAAAATAACAACAACAATAACAATAACTAAAAACAACTAACATGGGACAAGGACACTACGGACAATATTCTGGAAATCATCCAAAATTCAGTAAAAAAAGCGATGAAGCATACGACGCTAAACAAGCTTATGACAAAAACTTAAGCGCTAGCGCGCGTTTGAATTATTTAAAAAACAATATAGCAGACCATAAATCACCTAATCATATGGAAGGCAAGGAAAAAGGTCCTATGGCTTACATGAGTGATGAATTAACTGACATGCCGTTAGATAAAGACATGACAGGCGGTAGATCTGCTGCTATGATGCATGATGAATTTACTAGATCTAAAGGTATTACTCACGCTCCTGTTAAAATGTATGGTGGAAAAAAAGGAGACGACAGTAAATCTAAAAAAGATTATTCTTCACCTGCTAAAATGTACGGAAAAAAAGAAGTACCAGCTAAAAACATGGGTAAAGTTCTTAAAGGTAAACTAAGAAAATAAATGACTAAAACAGATAGGACTGTGATAAACCTAAAAATAACTACATAAACAACAACAAACAACAAACACAATGGCAAAATTTTTATCATTTAACATCGTAAACAGCGCAGCACCTACTACAGAAGGACCAGTTCTAGTAAACGTAGATCTAATTAGACACGTAAATTACAACACTGGAACCGGATTACTTACTTTAGGTTTATCAGCAACAGCAACGTCAACTGTTACGTTTTTAATTAAAACAGTACCAACGGGAGCAGCTGCAAATATTCCAGTTATAACAGCTGGAACGTCTGTTATTCAATCAGTTAATAGAGCTATGACCGCTAATCCAGGTGGTATTAAAGCTACAGTGACTCTTGGAAAAGACCAAACAACTGGAGTACCAACTCCAGGGCAAGCGCCGTTAGTTGGTAATTTACAAATGTATGCTTCTAATGCAACGTTCACAGCTTAATGAACAAATCAAAAGGTTTTGGCGACACCGTAGAGAAATTTACAGAAGCAACCGGAATTAAAACTTTAGTTGACACAGTATCACAGGGATTAAATATTCCCTGTGGTTGTCAACAAAGAAAAGAAGCATTGAATAAAATATTACCGTATAAACAATAACTATGGCATTTATAATGAAAGGCGCACCTTATGACAACGACAATACTCCTATATATAAAATAGATATGGAAGAAGGCGTTTTAGGTAAAGCTAATGACAATGGTACTATAGTTATAAATAAAGAGCTTACGGATCCTGACCAGATTAAAGAAGTTATAGATCATGAAAAAGTACACTTAGACCAAATGGACAGAGGTGACTTATCCTATGATAACGATACGGTTACTTGGAAAGGAAAAAAATACTCTAGAGCTTCAATGAAAGAAGGGGCAAAGAATTTGCCTTGGGAAAAAGAAGCTTACAAAAATGCATAACAAAAAAACAATATTATGAGTTGGATGAAAAAACATGCTAGGAATTTACTTAGCACAATGCCTATAGATAACAAAGCTAGCGCTTTACACGCACATGGAAAAGTAGATCCTGCGACTGGTAAAAAAACACATCCCGGACCAGGAGATCAGTTAGACTCTAAAGCTTTTACTAAAAAAACAGATCCCAAGGCGCCAGATTCACTTCGATCACCTAAAGAATTAGCAAAATATAAAATTGATAGTGCTAAAATAGCTGCAGAAAGAAAAAGATTACGTGATACTAAAGATCCAGTTCTTAAGAAAAAATCTGTTTTAGTTAAAACTATAAAAGATATAGGTAAATACGGTAAATAGATGTGGAAGGTACTACTAGGTCTTTTAAAAGGAGGTGAAGGTAGGAAGTCTGTAGCTGGTGGTTTAGCTTGGGAAATAAGAGAAGCAATTAAAGGGAAAGAATTAGATCCTGAAAAATTAATAGAACTTCAAACCAAAATAAACCTAGCTGAAGCTTCACATCGAACTTTATTCGTTGCCGGATGGCGACCGTTTATAGGTTGGATATGCGGCTTTGCATTAGCTTACAACTTTGTTATTAGAGATTTATTTATATGGATAACTAATGCAACTGATGTTCCACCGCCACTACAAATGGAACACTTAATGACGGTACTACTCGGTATGCTTGGATTAGGTGGACTTAGAACTTATGAAAAAATAAAAGATAAAGTAAAATAAAAAAGATATGTTTCCAAAAAATATTACAACAAACGCAACGCACGCTGTAGACGTGTTATTAGTAGGAACTTTACGTTCTCAAGGAGCTTTATTAGCTGCACAAGCTAATAATTTTGCTAATTTACCAGCCAGTACAGAGCGAATAGTTACAGCATCTGGAGGAACTTTTTTAGGTTCTGCTTTTGCTAGTACAAGAGGTCCTGGTACAGGCGAACAAAACAATGCTACAGGAGCTCAATACGCTATAAGAACAAATGGCGCTGGTGCTGTTGATAGAATACAAGTGATACAATCACGACCAAATGGGTCAATTCAAGGCGCTGCGGTAGCGGCTGCTCCATTTAATCCAGGATCTGGTCCTAACATGGCTGCAGCAGGTCAAACTATATTATTTGATGCCGCCACGATGACAACTGCTTTTGGAGTTCAAGCTCCAGCTATAACAGGATTATCTACAGTTACATTGACAGCTGCAGACCTTCAAGCTCCGTTTAGTGGAGCTGCTGCAGGAACAGATGGCATATATGAAGCAGAAGGTGGTTCTTGCTCTGTATATGTTGGAGCTGGAACAGGTATTAAAGTGGAATTAGTAAGTGCTCCACTAAATCAAACGATAACAATTACAGCAGTTCCTGGGACTGTATTACCATTTTCAGTTAGAAAAATATACACAACTGATACCGCTACAACTGCTACACAAATAATAGCATTATATTAAACTAAACTAAACTAAATTAAATCAAATCAAATGGAAAAAGTACAAACCAAAACAAAAGAAATGAGCCAAGAAGTTAACAAAATTACTGACGAACAATTACTAAAAATCCAACAACACCAAAAAGACCTAAATAAGTCATTGACCAATATTGGATTTTTAGAAACTCAAAAACATCAACTCTTGCACGAATACGCTAGTATAGTTGATGAGGTAGAAAAATACAAGACTGAATTAGAGAAAGAATATGGCGCTATCAATATCAATATTGAAGACGGGTCTTATGAAGATATCGAAAAAGAAGAAGAAAAGTAATAATGGCTTCTATAATAAGAAAAATTAGTATAGGAGCTGATTATAAAAATGATGCCATGCACTACGCTACAGGACAGCAAGTGTATGGTGGTCATACTATTTCAGACATACTATTTGACGAGGCAGAATCTTCTTATAATATATTTATAAAAAAAGAAGATGAAGTTTTACCTTGGAAGAAATTTAATTCTAATATGGCTATCTCTGTTGAATATGATTTAGGATACGAATGAAAAGCATATATCAATACATTATCAAACCTTTAGGAGGTAGATATAGTAATGAGATTGATATAGATGGTAAGAAACTAATAGTTAACTCTAGTATTTCAGATCATAAATTCGTAAACAGATTAGCTGTAGTCGTATCAACTCCATTAGCCTACAAGAGTGAATTAGAACCTGGAGATATAGTTATAGTACACCATAACATATTTAGAAGGTATTACAACATGAAAGGTAAATCTGTAAACAGCAGTACTTACTTTAAAGAAGACTTATATTTCGCTGGCCCAGATCAAGTCTACATGTACAAAAGAAACAAAACCTGGAAACCAAACGGTAACTATTGTTTTATAAAACCTATATTAAAAGAAGATGACTCTAGCTTAGAGAAACTAAAAAAGAACGTTGGGATAATAAAGTATAGCAATAGCTCATTAGAAGCTCTTGATATGCACCCAGAAGACTTTGTAGGTTTCAAGAAGAACAGAGAGTTTGAATTCTTAGTAGATAAAGAGTTATTATACTGCATGCAATCAAATGATATTCTAATTAAATATGAACATAAAGGAAACCAAAAAGAATATAATCCTAGCTGGGCAAGTAGCAGTTGAAGAACTAATTAAGGTAGCAAAAGAAAAGATCGTAGACTCAGAAGATGATATCTCGGCTGACAGACTTAAAAACGCTGCCGCTACAAAAAAATTAGCAATCTTTGATGCTTTTGAAATTCTATCAAGAATAGAAGCAGAAGAAAATATTTTAAATGACAAACCTGCCGAGACTAAAGTAGAGGCTTTTAAAGGGTTTGCTGAAGGTAGATCCAAATGATATATATACAAAGTTTATTTAAAATTGTTAAAGATCATATAAAACCTCAAGTTATAAAGAAAAACAATCGTTATAACAAATGGGATTACGGATACAATAAAGAGCATGACGTTATTGTTATCAGTAAAACTGGTAAAATAGGTGAAATATATGAAATACAAAACTTAAAAATAGCTTTACCTTTAGCTGATAAAGTATATAAAAGATCAGATAAAATAGAAGAGCAGTTCTGGCAAGTAATTAAATTGCCTGAAGAATTAAGTAAAATACAAACGGTCTTTGATTGGAATCAATATCCACAAAGCTTTAAAGATAAATGGTATGAATACATCAACCAAGAGTTTGTTAAACGTGAAGAAGGTTATTGGTACTATAACAAAGGTATTCCTACTTATATTACTGGTACTCAGTACATGTACTTGCAGTGGACTAAAATTGATGTGGGGTCAGCAGACTTTAGGGAGTCAAACAGATTATTCTATATATTCTGGGAGGCTTGCAAGGCAGACAACCGTAGTTACGGAATGTGCTATCTTAAGAACAGGCGTTCTGGATTCTCATTCATGGCATCCGCAGACACTGTTAACCTCGCTACAATATCAAGAGATGCTAGGTTTGGGATACTCTCTAAATCGGGAGCTGATGCTAAGAAGATGTTTACAGACAAGGTTGTACCCATATCACTTAACTACCCGTTCTTTTTCAAGCCCGTACAAGACGGTATGGAAAGACCAAAGACGGAGTTATCCTACAAAGTACCGTCTAAGCGGCTCACGAGAAACTCGATTAAAGAGGCCAGCGAGGAGATACAAGACGGTCTCGACACCACGATCGACTGGAAGAATACCGGTGACAACTCGTACGACGGAGAGAAACTCAAGCTCCTCGTCCACGATGAATCGGGTAAATGGGAGAGACCGGACAACATCCTCAACAACTGGAGGGTCACGAAAACAACTTTAAGATTAGGTAGAAAAATAGTAGGAAAATGTATGATGGGTTCTACCTCAAACGCATTAGATAAAGGTGGAGCAAATTTTAAGAAATTATACGAAGCTTCGGACGTCACCGAAAGAAACCGCAATGGACAGACTAGTTCAGGATTATATAGTTTGTTCATACCTATGGAATGGAACTACGAAGGATACATTGATGCTCATGGATTTCCTGTATTCGACACTCCAAAAAAAGCCATTAAAGGTATTGACGGAGAAGACATAGATATAGGTGTTATATCACATTGGGAAAACGAAGTTGATGGTTTAAAAAACGACCAAGACGGTTTAAATGAGTACTATAGACAATTCCCAAGAACAACTAAGCATGCTTTTAGAGACGAAGCTAAGCAAGCTTTGTTTAATTTAACTAAAATATACGAGCAAATAGACTATAATGAAGATCTTCGTAACACTAATGTTGTTACGCAGGGTAATTTTCAATGGGAAGGTGGGATTAAAGATACTAGGGTGATGTTTTTACCAAGTAAAAATGGTAGATTTTTTGTTAGTTGGGTTCCTCCAAGTAATCTGCAGAATAAATATATATTAAAAAACAATACAAAATATCCAGGTAATGATCATTGTGGTGCATTTGGCTGTGATAGTTACGACATATCAGGAACAGTAGACGGTAGAGGATCTAATGGTGCTTTGCACGGTTTAACTAAGTTTTCAATGGAAGACGTTCCTCCTAATTTATTCTTTTTAGAATACATAGCTAGACCACAGACTGCTGAGATATTTTTTGAGGATGTGTTAATGGCATTGGTTTTTTATGGTATGCCAATATTAGCAGAGAACAATAAGCCTAGACTATTGTATTATATAAAAAGAAGAGGTTACAGGGGATACTCTATGAATAGACCAGACAAGGTTATGCATAAATTATCTGTTACTGAAAAAGAAATAGGTGGAATACCCAATTCAAGCGAAGATATAAAGCAAGCTCACGCAGCCGCTATAGAAGATTATATAGAAAACCATATAGGTTTACAAGACGAAGGTTATGGTAACATGTATTTTCAGCGAACGCTTGAAGACTGGGAAAAATTCAACATAAACAATAGAACAAAGCATGATGCTTCTATAAGTTCTGGTTTAGCTATAATGGCTTGCAATAAAAACAGATATACACCTGTAGCTAAAAGAACTATGTCTAAGGTTTCATTAGGCTTTAAAAAATACGACAATATGGGTGCGAATTCAAAAATAATATAATAAATGGTTTACACTAGTAATAATAGCATCTTTCCAGATCAGGTTGTACCTGAAGAAGAGAAAAAATCATTTGAATATGGTTTGAAGGTGGGTAATGCTATAGAGCAAGAATGGTTTAGAAACAGTAGTGGAACTAACAGGTTTTCTTGGAATTTTCAAAATTTCAACAAACTTAGATTGTATGCTAGAGGTGAACAACCTATACAAAAATATAAAGATGAGTTGTCTACTAATGGTGACTTGTCTTATCTTAATTTAGATTGGAAACCAATACCTGTTTTATCAAAGTTCGTTGACATAGTAGTTAACGGTATGACTGAAAAAGGTTATGAAATAAAATCTTTTGCATCAGATCCTTTTGCTACTCAACAAAGAACTGATTTTGCTTTTAACGCATTGAGAGACATGCAGCAGAAAGATCAAATAGAAGAATTAGCTCAATTAACTGGAAAAAATTATTATGCTTCAGCAAGACCGGAAGCATTACCAAATGATCCTGAAGAATTAGATCTATATATGCAGCTTAATTACAAGCAGAGTGTAGAGATTGCTGAAGAAGAGCTAATAAATAACGTATTAGATTATAACAAATATTCTGAAACTAAAAAAAGATTAGCTTACGATTTAACAGTTTTAGGTATTGGAGCCGTTAAAACTAGCTTTAATCTTTCAGAAGGAATAACAATAGACTACGTTGATCCAGCTAATATAATTTATTCAGCTACTGATGATCCTAATTTTGAAGACATTTATTATGTTGGTGAAATTAAAAGTTTATCATTATCAGAAATAAAAAGATTATATCCTGCTCTAACTAATAGTGAATTAGAAGTAATACAAAAATATCCAGGTAGACAAAATTACGCGAGAAGCGATTGGCAGGTTCAAAGTGATCCAGAATTACATCAAGTTTTGTTTTTTGAATATAAAACCTATCAAGATCAAGTTTTTAAAATTAAAAAAACCGAACAAGGTTTAGAAAAGACATTAGAAAAAGAAGATACGTTTAATCCACCACCTAGTGATAATTTTGAAAGAGTGTCGAGATCTATTGAGGTTTTATATACTGGCGCTAAGATACTAGGTATGGGTGACACTATGCTAGAGTGGAAATTAGCTGAAAACATGACAAGGCCTTTAGGTGATACAACTAAGGTAAACATGAATTATTGTATCTCAGCACCTAGAATGTATCAAGGTCGTATAGAATCTTTAGTTAGTAGAACTATAAGTTTTGCTGACATGATACAGTTAACTCATTTAAAACTACAGCAAGTTTTACAGAGAATGGTTCCAGATGGAGTTTATTTAGATGTAGACGGATTAGCTGAAGTAGATTTAGGTAATGGAACTAATTATAACCCAGCAGAAGCACTAAATATGTATTTCCAGACTGGTACTATAGTAGGTAGATCACTTACTCAAGACGGCGAAATGAATAGAGGTAAAGTGCCTATTCAAGAACTTCAAAGTTCTTCTGGTATTTCCAAAATACAAGCTATGATACAAACGTATCAGTATTATTTACAGATGATACGTGATGTAACTGGTCTTAACGAAGCTAGAGATGGAAGTACTCCAGATAAAAACGCTTTAGTAGGTTTGCAGAAATTAGCCGCCGCCAATTCAAACACAGCAACTAGACACATACTGCAGTCTCTAATGTACTTAAGCATAAGAACATGTGAAAACATTAGCCTAAGAGCTAGTGATATGCTGCAATTTCCTTTAACAAAGCAAGCTTTAATGAGCAGTATAAATAGTTTCAATACAGCTACTTTAGTTGAGATGGAAGATTTACATATGCATGATTTTGGTATATTTTTAGAATTAGAACCAGAAGAAGAAGAAAAAGCTAATTTAGAGAAAAGCATACAAATAGCTTTGCAAACTAAAAGTATAGGTCTAGCTGATGCAATAGACATTAGACAAATACAAAACATTAAGCTTGCAAATGAACTTTTAAAATCTAGACAAAAGAAAAAAGCGGAACAAGAGCAAGCTGTTCAAATGCAAAACATACAAGCTCAAGCTCAAGCTAATGCTGAATCAGCTGAAAAAGCAGCTGTAGCTGAGGTTCAAAAAAGACAAGCTTTAGCTCAAACTGAAATGCAGATTGAACAAGCTAAGTCTCAATTCGAAATACAAAGAATGGAACAAGAGGCTTTGATTAAAAAGCAATTAATGGCAGAAGAGTTTCAATATCAAATACAGCTAGCACAGCTCAATATGAAAGCTCAACAAGATAAAGAGTCTTTAATAGAGAACCGCAAAGACAAAAGAATACAAATGCAAGGTACTCAACAAAGTGAATTGATAGATCAAAGACAAAATGATTTACTACCTAAGAATTTCGAATCAACAGGTAATGACAATTTAGATGGATTTGGTTTAGAGCAGTTCGGCCCTAGCTAGGGAATTATTAATTTTATATTATTTTATTATGGAAGGAAAAGTAACAGAAGCTCCAAAAGTCGACGAGAGCAAAGAAGTAAAACAAGAAGGAAACTTTAAGATTCAAAAATCTAAGCCAAGTTATAAAGACATTGGTTTATCAAAGCAAAGTATCGCTAAAGTTGATTTTAGTAAAAAAACACAAGAAGATGCCATTCAAGTCGGAGAAACAAAAGAACTGGTTGAAGATAAACAAACCGGAGATATACCTAAAGTGGAAGAACAAGTATGGAAGTCCAACGAGGTTATTAAAGTTCAAATCCCAGCTGAAGAAGTAAAAGAAAATGAATCTCCTTTACAATTAATAGAAGATGAAGAAGATAATAGTGACGAACCAAGAATGGTTGGAGGCACTGAAAATACCGTTACCACACAGGAACAAAAAGAAGTATTACCGCAAACACAAGCACAAGAAGTTCCAGAAAATCTAGAAAAGTTAGTTTCTTTTATGAAAGAAACAGGCGGAACTATAGATGACTATGCTAGATTAAACGCTGATTACAGCAATGTAGATGGAACTGCATTGTTAAGAGAATATTATAAAAAAGCTAAACCACATTTAGACGACGAAGAGATTTCATTTGTAATTGAAGACTCTTTTGATTTTGATGAGGATTTAGACGAAGCGCGAGATATCCGTAAAAAGAAACTCGCATATAAAGAAGAAGTTGCAAAAGCCAAAGACTATTTGACCACGCTTAAAGACAAATACTATGCAGATATCAAGTTGAGACCTGGAGTTAGTCAAGAGCAACAAAAAGCCGTTGATTTTTTCAACCGATACAACGAAGAGCAAGAGCTCAATAAAGTAAGCCAAGCAGATTTCTCTAGCCAAACAGACAGTCTACTCAATGAAAATTTCAAAGGTTTTGATTTTAAAGTTGGTGAACAAAAGTTTAGATATGGCATAAAGGACCCTGTGAAAGTAGGTGAAAAACAAAAGGATATTTCTAATTTCATTAAGACGTTCTTAAACGACAAAGGAGAAGTATCAGATGCAAAAGGTTATCACAAAGCTTTATACGCTGCACGAAATGCAGATACTTTAGCACAACATTTTTATGAGCAAGGTAAAACCGATGCTATTAAAGGTCAGATTGCTAAATCTAAAAACATAATTACAGAACCTCGTGCCACGCAAGATGGTAATGTATTTGTTGAAGGATTTAAAATAAAAGCTATTTCAGGCGTTGACTCTTCAAGATTAAAAATAAAAAAACGAAAATTTAACTAAAAAAAATTATGGGACAATTACAGCCACAATTTGGCTCATTAGTGCCGTCGCAATCACAACAATTGCTACAAACTAATTATTTACAATTTAACAATGCTGCTGGTGCAAACTTTTCTAGTTTTGCTCAACAGTACCTACCTGAAGTTTACGAGCAAGAGGTAGAGCGTTACGGTAACAGAACTCTTTCAGGATTTCTACGTATGGTTGGAGCAGAGCTTCCAATGACTTCAGATCAAGTAATTTGGTCAGAACAAAATAGACTACACATAGCATATAGCGGATTAGCGCATGCTTTGGTTGGTGCCGTTAGTCAAGTTGTAATTCCTATCGGTGGAGCCGGTGCTACAGCTATTCAGAATGTTGTTTCTCCAGGTCAAACTGTAGTTGTTACGGATCAAGTAGGTAACGAAGCAAAATGTGTTGTTACTTCAAGTAATACAGCTACAGGAGTAGTACAGTTAGCTCCTTATTTAGCGAACAATTTAACTATTGCTCCTTTAGGTTTTGCAGCTGTTTCGACGGTTAAAATGTTTGTATATGGTTCTGAATTTGTAAAAGGTTCTAATACCGTAGGAGCGAACAACGCAGGTGCAAATGCTTTAGCAAATGCAGCTCAACCACAAATTAGCATTACTCCTTCATTCACTCAATTTTCTAATAACCCAATTATCATCAGAAACGAATACGTTGTAAACGGATCGGACATGGCGCAGATTGGATGGGTGGAAGTTGCTGCTGAAGACGGAACGTCTGGATACTTATGGTATTTAAAAGCTGAATCTGAAACTCGCTTGCGTTTTGAAGATTACTTAGAAATGAGTGTTATTGAAGGTGAACTTGCTACCGCGGGTGCAGCTGCAGCTACTGCTGGTTTCCAAGGAACTCAAGGTTTATTTGCTGCTATTCAAGCTAGAGGTAATGTTGAGGTTGCTTTTTCAGGGGCTGGTGGTTTAGATGATTTCGATGAAATCCTTAAAAACTTAGACACTCAAGGAGCTATTGAAGAAAACATGTTGTTCTTACAGCGTCAAACGTCTTTAGACTTTGATAACATGTTAGGAGCTATTTCTTCTGGATTCCAAGGTGGTACAGCTTATGGATTATTTGAAAACTCTGAAGAAATGGCATTAAATCTTGGATTTAGTGGTTTCCGCAGAGGATCTTATGACTTCTATAAAACTGACTGGAAATACTTAAATGACGCTTCAACTCGTGGTGCTCAAGTAGGTATCAATTCAATCGAAGGTGTTCTTGTTCCTGCTGGAACTTCAACAGTTTACGATCAAATTTTAGGAACAAATATCCGTAGACCATTTTTACACGTACGATACAGAGCTTCAGAAACTGAAGACAGACGTATGAAGTCTTGGTTAACTGGTTCAGCTGGAGGCGCATTCACATCTCAACTAGATGCAATGCAAGTTAACTTCTTGTCTGAAAGATGTTTAGTAGTGCAAGCTGCTAATAACTTTGTTTTATTCCAAGGAATTTAATAACTATTGTAGATTTACCCTCGTTCAATCAACGGGGGTAACTTCTACTCTTATTCTTTAATTTTTAATTATATTATATCATGGCTAAAAAAGCTACACAATCTTCCTCATGGGAGATAAAAGACAGAAATTATTATTTAACAGGACACAACGATAGTCCTTTAACTTACAAAATACCTTCAAGACACACTTCAAGACATGCTCTGCTGTGGTTTGATAAGGAAAAAAACGAACAAAGAGAACTGCGTTACGCAACAAACCAAAACTCTCCATTTAAAGACGAACAAGCTGGCGAAGCTACGTTAGGTCATATTATTTTTAGAGATGGAAGCATGGAGGTTAAAAAAGAAAATCAAGCATTACAGAAGATTTTATCTCTGTATCATCCTTTGGTTAACGTGAAATATAAAGAACATGATCCGGTAGAAGTTGCTGAAGACGAATTAGGTGATTTAGAATTATCTATAGATGCTTTAAATGCCGCTAGAAACATGGATATTGATCAAGCTGAAGCTATATTAAGAGTTGAAATGGGATCTAAAGTGTCTAGCATGAGCTCTAAGGAGATCAAAAGAGACATCTTACTATTTGCTCAAAGAACTCCATCTATGTTCATAGAACTTGCTAATGATGATAATGTTCAATTAAGAAACTTTGCTATAAAAGCTACTGAAGCTGGTATATTGAGTTTAGCTGACGATCAAAGAACATTTAAATGGGCATCTAATGGTAGAAAGTTAATGACAGTGCCTTTTGATGAAAACCCATATTCAGCTATGGCATCATTTTTCAAAACAGATGAAGGAGTAGAAATCTTTAAATCTATAGAGAAAAAATTCGCATAACATGTAATATTAATAAGGGAGGTGTAATGCCTCCTTTATTATAATAAAAATAAACAATGGCTATAAACGTAAACACAGTATATCAAACTGTATTAATGATACTTAATAAAGAACAGCGGGGTTATATGACTCCTACTGAATTTAATAAAGTAGCAACACAAGTACAGTTGGAAATATTTGAAAAATATTTTGATGATCTAAATCAGCAATTACGTGTCCCACAAACAGATACAGACTACGCAGATAGACAAAAAAATATAGACGAAAAAATAGCTATATTTAAAACCTTTGGAAGTGCTATTTTTACTCAAATAACAAATACATTATCTTATTTTGTTCTGCCAACTAACGATGGTTATGGTTCTGCAGTTAGTTTCTATAGACTTGGATCTGTAATATACAAAAACGAACAAACGGTAGAAAGATTAGATAGAAGATCTTTTTATCAAGCAGATTATTCTAATATAACAAAACCAACAACAACTTTTCCGGTTTATCTTTATGAAAATGAAAAACTTTTCTTAAAACCAATCAGTATACAATCTGATATAGAAGTAGATTATGTAAGAAAGCCTAGCAATGTTATATGGGGTTTTGGTGTAGGTACTTTAGGTCAATATCTATATAATTCTTTACCTTATGATCCTATTAATCAACAAACTGGATCTGTTCAATTTGAATTACATGAATCAGAGCAAACAGAAATTATTTTAAAAATATTATTATATTCTGGTATCATAATAAGAGACCCTCAAATAGTGCAAACTGCTGCTGCTTTAGTTCAAGCAGAAGAAACAAATAAAAAAAGCTAATATAATATGGCAACACCTAATAACGGTTTAATAACCGAAACTAATGCTCAGTATTACTCTGGAGCTCAAATGTTCATTGCTGACGGTGGAACTACATACGCTTCTACTTTTGATACAAATTTAACTTTTGGAAGTTTTGATCCAACTGCGCCTTTATATAATTCAAATAATTTTAAATTATACACTAGCACCACAGGCGGTCCAAGCACGTTCTCAGAATACGTAACATCTTACACTGTTATTGGTAACGTTATAACTCTTCCTGTTGCATTAGCTGTTGGTACTTTCGTTGCGTTACAATTAAAAACAGAAACAGGTGGAGAGTTTGGTGCAAGAAACGCTTTTGGACAAGTTGTGCAAGAAAATTACGGAGAATATTCTTATATAAAAATAAAAGATGTAATAAATAATTTTTTAGTTGCTTACGTTGGTGCTGGTAAACTGATATCAAGTGTAAGTAGAACTGATGTTATATTCCACGCTAAGCGCTCTTTGCAGGAATTTAGTTACGACACTTTAAAAAGTGTTCATTCACAAGAATTAAACATACCTTTAAATTTAAGCGTGCCTATTCCTCAAGACTATGTAAATTATGTTCAAATGTCTAGAATAGACGAACAAGGCGTTAAACATATTATATATCCAACTTCATTGACTACTAATCCCTACGAGATACCAATTCAAGATAATGATGGTGTGCCGATTCAAGACAATGAAGGAGATAATGCAACTGGAACTTCTTTAACTGAAGAAAGATGGGCTAAAGACAATTCAACTCTTGTAGACAATGCTAGAGATAACTTAACAGGTTTGCTTTTATCTGAAGGATTAGGATTTACAGGCATGTATGGAGATAATTACTTTGGACAAAGATATGGTCTTCAACCTGAAACAGCACAAATAAACGGATGGTTTACTATAAATGAAAGAGAAGGTAAAATATCTTTTTCAAGTGACTTAGCTGGCAAATTAATAGTGTTAGAATATATTTCAGATGGACTAGGTTACGATCAAGACATGAAGGTCCCTAAGATGGCAGAAGAAGCCATGTATGCATACATTAGTCATGCTATTATAGCTAGCAAAATAAATCAACCTGAGTATATAGTTCAAAGACTTAGAAGAGAAAAAAGCGCTAAATTAAGAAATGCAAAAATTAGATTATCTAATATTAAATTAAACGAATTTGTTCAAATTGCTAGAGGTAAATCTAAATGGATTAAATACTAAATTAAATGGCTGAAGTTAAAAATGCTTTTATTAAATCTAAAATGAATCAAGATCTGGACGATAGACTTATCCCTCCAGGTGAATATCGTGAAGGAATTAATATACAAGTTAGTAAATCAGAAGGATCAGATGTTGGTGCTTTAGAAAATGTACTAGGCAACGAGATTGCTCTAACTAGAAATCAAGGTGGAGGTAGTCAAGGAGTCCCTGTTGATTTTAGTGTTTTGGCTGGACTTTCAACTGGAACGCTAAACACCGTAGGCATGCTAGCTGACCAAAACAATAGTAGTATATTTGTTTTTTTAACAAGTAACAAAGAAGTTGAATACTCTAAAGATTCTAAAAACTTTATATTTGAGTATAATACATTATCTGAAGATGTTAATTTATTAGCGCAAGGAGCTTTTTTAAATTTTTCTACAAGAAACAGAATATACGGTATAAATCTTTTAGAGAATTTACTCTTTTTTACAGACAACAGAAATCAACCTAGAAAGATAAATATAAAATTAGGTATAGGGGGTGCTTTTTACAGTAATGAAGATCAAATATCTATTGCTAAAATAAATCCATTTAGAACAATAGAATTATATTATCAAGACATAGCAGCAGAAACTCCATACTCAACACCCGCTGTTCCAGTAGTTAATCCTAACGTAAACAAATTCGTAAGTAGTTCTCAAGATGTTACTTCTAAATTTCTTCCAAACACAACAACTAGAAACATGTACTACGACCCTAGTTGGCCTGGAGATCCTGATTACTTAGAAGATAAATTTGTGTCTTTTAGTTATAGATTTAAATTTATAGATGGTGAATATTCTATATTAGCGCCTTTTACTCAAGAAGCTTTTATACCAAAACAAGATGGTTATTTTATTCAGTCTGATCCAGGTACTGGATTGTCTGCAAATTCTATAGACGAGAATAATGCATATCAAAGTACTATTGTTCAGTTTATGGAAAATAAAGTGAATAATGTAGGAATAAATATACCTTTACCCTTTAAAGAAAATGGCACTATCTGTACAGCAAAAGAATTAAATACTTTGTTTCACGTGCAAGAAATAGATATTTTATTTAAAGAATCTGATGCTTTGGCTGTTAAAGTTTTAGAATCTATACCTTTTAATGGAGTAAATGGATTTGCCCCAATAGACGGTTTAGCTAGTCAAGCTACTACTGTTAAATACGATTATCAATCTAGAAAACCGTACAAGACTTTGCCTGAATCTGAAATAATAAGAGTTTACGACAAGGTTCCAGTCAAAGCTTTAGGTCAAGAAATAATAAGTAATAGAGTTGTTTATAGTAATTTTCAAGATAAACACACCCCTCCATCCACAATGGATTACGATGTAGCTGTTTCAAATAAAAGTAATTTTAATGGACCTGAAACTGGATCTACTGTAAATCCGTCTACATGGAGTACTAGCATTACGGAGTATCCAAATCATACGTTAAAACAAAACAGAACATATCAAGTTGGTTTTGTTTTATCAGATAGATTCGGAAGGCAATCTACCACTATACTTTCTGAGGTTACTAATAAAGTTAGTACAGCTGTTATAAACAACGAACAAATTGAATTTGGCGGATCAACCTACTACCACAACTACTCTCCTGATCCAGCTACTTTAATTCCTGTTGGAGTTAACGATATAAACTCTTGGCCTGGTGACTCTTTAAAAGTAAAATTAAACAAAGAAATACCACCTGAACTTGCTGTTTTTGGATGGCCTGGGCTTTACAATGGAGACGTTTCAAGCGATAAATATAATCCTTTAGGATGGTATTCTTACAAAATAGTTGTCAAGCAAACAGAACAAGAGTATTACAATGTTTATTTACCTGGAATAATTGGAGGTTATCCAGACACATTAATACCAGCAACTGGTGGCGCTAATACTTCTTTTATAACGTTATTGTCTGATAATATAAATAAAATACCTAGAGATTTAACTGAAGTTGGACCTGATCAAACGCAATACAGAAGTAGTACTGTTCTATACGGTAGAGTAACTCCTGAAGCAAATATAAATCCTGTTTTCAATAAACCTTATTATCCTACTATAGATGATATACCTTACGATAGTGTTGTATCTACTATTTCTTTACAAAACGACTTATTTAATAACACTCTTAACGGTCAAGGAGCTAAAAGTTATGGAACTATTTATCAAACCATAACAAACCCATCATTGGCTAGGCTAAGCGTCTCTGGAACTGCAATAGGTTCTTTAGTTCCGGCAGGCGAAGAAACAGTTCAAAATATAATTTTAGGTGTTTATGAAACCGCACCAGTAACCTCTTTATTAGATATATTTTGGGAAACTTCTACAACTGGACTTATATCAGATTTAAATAAAACCATTGAAGGCGCCGCTCAAGTAAGCGGATTAGTTGATTTTGATTTCATTCAAAGCGAAGGAACTACTATTAACGGCTTATGCACTAAACTACCATTTTCTCCGTCAGTTGAAGGTATCGTTGGAGGCGTAGCTATTCCTAATTCAGAAGTAACGTTAGTTAGCGTTACTAGAGGTTCTTCAACAGTAAATTTAGTTGAAGGATCGACTCCAGAATGGGAGTGCATTCCATCTGGTCAAATACAGCCTAAATCATTTAATTTGATAGTTAAAAAAATTCAATTATTTAGCAGTACTCAATCAGAAAATGAATATATTTTTACGTTTCAAGTTAAGAATCAAGACACTGGTTTAATAAATCAAGTTGTAGTGAGAAACCAATTACTAATAAATGAATCTCCAGTAATCCAAAATGCGCAAGACCCAGACGGAGTTATTACTAAAGTAGTGACTATTGGAGATACCGCTGTTGATACTATAACAGCTGTAAATGGATGTGTTGATGCATCGCAAGATACTAGTAATTTAGTTTATTCTATAAACCCTAGTGATGTACTTCAAATAAGTCAAGGAGGAGTGATAACGCAAAACTCCGGATCAGCTATTGGAAGAATAACTGCAACTGTAACTGTAAAAGACGCTTCAGGAGGAAATACATCACTTTTTGATACGGTAGTGTACAACGCTATTTTTGGAGAAATACCAATAAACGTAGGGTTTGGTAAAGCGTCAGATAAATTGATTTTAACAGGCATGGGAAGTGTTGGTATGTACTGGTCTAATAGTAGTAATGCTATAAATTCAGGTGCAAACTTATTACCACAAGCTGTACAAAACAATGGAGGATCTGAAAATAGCATTAATAGATATCCTAATTCAGCCTTGCAACCTGAATCTATAAGTAATGATTATTTTAACCAAATATCAAGAACACAAACGGATCCATCGAGTGAGGTATCAGGTAATTTTTATTCTTGGACTGCAGCTAACTTAAATTCATCATCTTCAGTATTTAATCTTCCTAGTAATCCTGCTTCAACTGGCTTAACAGCTGGAACTGCTTTTATTCAGTTATCTTGTCTGCATCCTGCTAGATTTTCTAGTGGCGTGTTTGGTGAGTTAAGCGAAAGCAGAAGAAATACCGCAGTAGACACTAGAGCAGAATACATAGGTAGTATGACAACTCGAACTAATCCAAATCAGCAAAGAGCAATAGGATTAATAAGTTTAGGATGGCCTTGTTATCTTCAGTATAGAGAAGAAGGAGCGAGCGTTGACGATTGGAAAACTGCTTTAGATGTAGAAAATGCTGAAATAAAATTTGGTGGATCTGTGGCTTGGAATGAAAAGTTTCCTAGTAATGGTATTAGAGATGGAGCTGTAACGGCTGATGATTTTGATCGTTATGGAGTTTTATCTAATGAAGATATTGTTGAATGTAAAACCCCTGTACTTAATCAAAGAACTAATAGCCAAAACCCTGATCACCCAATAGTAAGTGGTGGAATTAATTCTGCAATAAACACTACAACATTTGTATTTGGTGAAGATCAATCTTATGGTAACTCATCTAGTTTTGGAGACTACAGGCTAGTAGTTGGATATCCTAGAGGATCTTACGCTCAAAATACAAGGACACAAGGTCCTTGGCTGTCAAGCATAAAAAAACCTTACGAAAATCCAAATACAGACGTTTGGGCTTTTCGTAATCCCCCTAATGGGACATCTGGAGCTCAAGCAATGAGTGTTAGGTTGTCTTTCGGTGATTTTTATTATCCTCCTTTCCCACAAGCAAATGGAAAAGGTAGTTTTGCATATAGAGTTAGTGCTAAGGTTAGCGTTACAAATCCTGAACCTGAACCTAACAAACCTGTTTATGCTAGAGAATGGTCGTTTAAATATGTCACTCAATTTTACAATGAAGCTTCGTTAGAGACTCTTTACGTAGGAGAGGGAGCTGGTTCTTATATTTATTCTAGTCAAGGCGAGGGAATTAACTCTATTTGGGGTTCTGGTAACTCTTCAGTGTCTTTTGACAATACTATTGTTGATTTAAACACACCGGGATCAAATGAATCTAGAAAATGGATAGCTCAATTTGATGTATTAATGAAAAAAGTACCTAAAACAGCTACACCAATAGTGACGCAAAGAGTAAGGTAGTGGAATTAAATAAATTAACAAGTAATAATATACTATGGGTGTAATAGAAGTAAAATACTTTAACAGCTTCATACTAAGAAAGACAAGCACAACAGGCGCCAATGGCGAACCTTACTGGAACGGCTCTAGAGGTGATAATACTCACCCTCAAGCAGAAAACGAAGTTAATCCTTTAAATTGGGCTGTAGAAGAATCTAGAATTAGAGGTGGTTATAATAATACATCTGTAAGTTTAGGCGCTAAAGCTTATTTAGTAGAAGACGAACCTAATGCAATTAGCAGAACAAGTTCACTTATATATTCTGGTATTTTTAATTCGCGGACAGGCGTAAATAATACTAATGTTTTTTCTATTGGAGATGATATTACTAAAAGCTTAAATCCAGCAAAAGGTTCTATACAGAAATTACATGCTGAAAATACTAATTTAACTATATTTCAAGAATCCAAAGTAAGTAGAGCTTTAATAGATAAAGACGCTATATATTCAGCTGAAGGTGGAGGTTCTATCACTTCTTCTAGTTTAGTCATAGGAGCTATAACTCCTTATAGTGGTAATTACGGTATAAGTAGAAATCCAGAAAGTTTTGCTATATACGGTACTAGAAAATACTTTACAGACAAAGATAGAAATGTTGTTTTAAGGCTTTCTAATGATGGTATAACTGAAATTTCTAATTACGGTATGAGTGATTTCTTTAGAGATCAACTAAGCGCTTTAGATACAACCGTTAGTTCTACAGGTAAAGCTTTAGGTATGTGGGATATTCACAATAAACAATACGTGTTATCATTACAGCCTAGTAGCGGTTTGTACTCTACAGTTGCTTTCGATGATAGTGTAAACGGTTTTCCTAGCTTTTTTACATATAAACCTTCTGGTGGAGTTAGCGTTAGAAATTCATTTTACACTATGAATAACGGTATATTATATAAACAATACAGTACCGCTCCTAATACTAGAGGTGTTTTTTATGGAGTTTCTAGTCCTTCTAAAATAAAATTTATATTTAATCCTAAGGTAAGTATGTCTAAGGTTTTTAAAACTTTAAATTACGAAGGTGGAAATGGTTGGCAAGTTGATAATTTTGTTTCTGATACAACAGGAGTAGCTAGTCAAGGAACTCCTATAGATGTCTTAGCTTATACAGAAGGTAATCAAGATATAGTTGGATCTATTGATTCTAGCGGAAACACTTTAGCACCTGTTGTATATAGTTATAATCAAGGTTCTTATGATGATTATGGCAATGAATCTGGTCCTGGAGTAATATTAATTCCTCCAATAAATCATGCTGGATTTAACCGAAAAGAGAATAAATATATGACTAATTTAACAAATAATAGTATTGCAGCTGCTGGAGAAGTATTATTTGGAGCAAATATGACCGGTATAAAAGGTTATTTTGCAACAGTTACAATGTCAACCGATTCTGTTACAGATGTAGGTGGCATGAAAGAATTATTCGCTGCATCATCTGAATACGTAGAGTCGTCATATTAAATTAAATTAAATTAAATGATATTAAAAACAAATAAAGAAAAAAAATGGGAAGCAAGATTAGACAATGCTACTGATTTTTTTGAAACAATGCAAAAATGGGCTAAAGCTCAAGAGTTTGGAACGTGGCCAAGGGTGGTCATGCCATATGATATTTTTGTGCTAAAAGAGAATGGAGTAGATGTTTTTTGTGTTTCTTTATTTGTAGCGGATCATATTGGATTTACACTTTTTCCTTTAGCTAATAAAGATAAAACTCATGCTAAAGGTGGTTTAAGTTTTCTATACGAGGCTGTAGATTTTTATTGTAAAAAATTAAAAATAGGGGTTTTGATAACTACAGCTAATCCTGAAGATTATAAAAGTTTTTTGAAATCAAACAACTGGGTAGACATTAAACAATATGATGAAGATTATTATATAAAAATATTAAAATAAAGAATTATGGGAGACGGAAGTGGATACGCACAGGCCGGAGCAATGGTTGCGGTTACAGGGCTAGAATTAGCATTCGCAGAGCGCCAAGCTAACAAAGCGGCAGCTAGAGAAGCTGATTTGAAAAAAGAAATGAAAGACTTAAAAAGACAACCAATAATAAATCCTTACGCGGATGTTACTAATTTATCTGACATGGTTTCTGATTTAAGTTCTATGCTTAGCAACCCATTTGATTCTTTAGGCGTTGCCACTGGAGCAGCGGAAATGCAAGCAGAAGAAACAGATATAGCATTAGCTAATACATTAGACACTTTAAGAGCAAGTGGGGCTAGCGCTGGGGGCGCAACTGCTTTAGCTAGAATGGCTTTAGAGAGTAAAAAAGGTATTGCAAATGACATACAGAGACAAGAAGTTAATAATAATCAATTACGCGCTCAAGGCCAAGAAAATCTAATAAACAACAAAATGAATGAAGCTAAAAGACAGCAAGGTGTTGCGTTTGGTGAAGCACAAAGACTTCAACAAGCTGATGTTTCAGGTAAAGAGTTTGTTTATGGAGAACAAGAAACTAGAGATATGCAGGAATTAAACAGACTTCAAGCACAGATAACAGGGCAACAGCAATCTCAAATGGTTGCTAGACAGAGACAATCTTCTGCTGTAGCTGCTGGTTTAACTGCCTTTGGTAATATTGACTTTGGATCGAATAATAAAACCAAATCTACTCCTGTTCCTCAACCTAAAAATACTTCAACTGATGCAACAAATTCAACAAATTACTATAGTAGATTTTCTGACGAAGGAGGAAATTAAAAATAAAAATAAATGAGCACATACGAAAATCCATTAGCGGTAATAGATAGAGAGTCCGGTAAAATATGGACTAATGCTATAAACACATTGAGCAATCAATACCTAAAAAAGCAAGAAAAAAAAGAAGCAGAAAAAAATACAGAGCAAAAAAGAATGCAACAGCTATTTGCTCAAGAAGCTGATTACATTTTAAACAATCAAGAAGAGTTTGCTAAAGCCGCTAATTCAAATGGAATGAACAATCCAAGTCTTTTTAAGGCTGGAAAAGATTTGATAAACGACATGGCTAAAGCTACTAGTAAGATTAAAACTGCAAAAACACAAGAATTACAGCAAGCTGCTCTTAACGAAGCGTCTGAACTTCAAAAACTATACACTGATTTAGTTAAAATAATAAAAATAGGTGGAGATGCTGACAGGACCTATGTAGGTGATAGGGTCAATCAAGGAGTAGAAGGATGGAAGAAGCCTGGAGACCAAGGAGGTATGTCTATTACTGGAGAACAAACTAGTAAGTTCATAAATAGAATGAATGTTAGAGGCGGTATGGGTAGAGGAGGCAGTGAAGATTACGTTAGAAGATCAGATAATAGTGGTTGGGATTTACAATACACCGGAGGTGTGTTTGGAGATTCAACAACAACTGTAGACGCTTTAAAGTCTTTGTCTTACGATCCAGGCTTGGTTCCAGATTTAAAAGGACAAGTAGATTCAATTTTTTCAACAGATTCTGGACAAGGAGAAGATGGAAAAACTTTTGCTATATTACAAAAAAACGGAGAATACAGTAAAGAGTATTTAGACATGGAGAACACTATATTTGAAGATGGTAGTGTTGACGAAGATGGGAGCTTTAGACGAACCGAAATAGCACCTGCAAATTCAGCATTAATAGCCTCAACCTCCACAACTCAATTAAACAATTTAGTTAATAATTATTTAGAAAGGCCAGATAAAGCTAACAAGATTTTTATGGAAGTATTACCTAATAATGAAAAGCCTTTAGAAAGAGCTTTAGATGGCAATATAACCCCAAAAGATGCTGAAATTTTTAGAAAACAAGTTTTAGAATATGGTAGAAAACAATTACCTAATTATAACATTGTAGATCAAAAAACTGTTATAGACTATAAAAAAAGACTAGGTTCTAGAATAAAGCAAATTGAGAAAAAGGTAGATAAAAAAGAGAATAAAACAATAGAAGTTGTAAATACATTGGTAAAAGATTTAGTTGGAGATACAGAAAGCTTCTTAAGTAGATACTTTGAAGAAGAAGATTTTGCTATGTCAGAAAGTCCTGGGGCTAAAGGATTTACTATTAACTATGTAAATAAGTCAGGTGAAGTGTCAAATTATACATATGATTTAACAAATCCTTCAGACATAGAAAGATTTTTTAGAGAAGAACTTGATGATAAATTAGGAACTGCATCTGAAAAATCTAAAATATTAAAAGAATTAACTAAGATATCTAAAGATAATAAAGCAAGTACTCGAAACCAAACACGAACAGATACTAAAAAAGAACTTCAACAAAAATACAATTACTAATGGCAGAACTTTCAGAAGAACAAAGAGAACAGTTAGATGGCATAGTTCAAGAGATGATTTCTAACAATGAGTCTGAAGATGATATACAATTTGTTGTAGATGATTTTAAAAATAAATACGCGGGAAAGACAACTCCCACAGATCAGGACATGTCTGTGGATGTAACCGAAGTGTCCGAAATTACGGAATCACCATCGGAAGATGGTTCTTTGGAATTAGAAGAAACTAAATACAAAACTCCTTTAACTAGAGATGAAAAAATATCCTTACAGAACAATAAGTTCTCTAAGCAAATGTCTAAAGAAGATAATTTCACTAAAGAAAGACTTGAGGAGTTAGAGAATAAATCTGAAGAAAATGTTTCTGTAGAGAATATTATAGGTAAAACCGTTGATGGTGAAAAAGATGAAAGCATATGGGAGCAATCTTCAAGAGCTTTCTTAGAGGGTCTTGAAAATATAGATTTGCAAATTGCTTCTTCTGACTTAATGAAAGAATTTGAAAGTGATGAAGGAGTTAGCGAAGAAAGCGCTAAAGCTTTAATGATTGCTAATGCAAATATAAAAGATAATAAAGAGTTAAAATCAGTAAAAGCTTATAACGACTCTTTTAAAGTTTTTTCAGAAACAGGTGATAATGATTTTGTAGCATTAGCCAAGGCTTTGTATATGAATCCAGAGGCTGGTTTTCCTATGGCTATGGGATCTATGGCAACAGTAATGAGTTCTATAGTTGTGCCAAGCGTAGCAAAAGAAGCTTTAGGTTATGGTTTGGCTTCTGGAGGAACAGCTGCAGCTACAGCTGCTTTAGCTGGAACCTTAACTGGACCAGCTGCCCCTATAGTTTCAAGCTTAGGTGGTGTTGGTGGTTTTCTTAGATTTGGATATAAAGGCGCTACTTTTGGTGCTATGAAGCAATTAGAAAAAAACTTATTCTTTTCAGAACATCTTATTGGAAACATTAAAGGCGAAATTACTACAGATAAAATAATAAAGCAATTTGACAACGAAGACTTTATAGATGAATTAATATCTAAAGCAAACGCAAGAGGTTTAGGTGTTGCGGCAATAGAAACTGGTCTTGCATTTTTACCTGGTAAAATAGGTAAAAAAGTAATGAAAAGCCTAGCGAAAAAAGGAGGTGGAGGACTAGCTACTAAGATAGCAGCTGTAGGAGGAAGTGCCGTTGCTTCAGGCGGAGTTGAAATGGGAGTTGGTATGACTGGTGAAGTATCTGGTATGTTAGCTTCTGGTCAAGAACTAGATGTTAAAGATATCGTTGAAGAAGGAATTATTGGTCCTTATGGAAAAGCAACTAGTGTAAAAAGCTTTTATAATAACGTTAGAGTTTTGCAAGATGAAGTTGCTGCTTCAAATGCTATAAGAGAAACTAAATATGAAAATGCTGCAGACGCTTTCACTGCTGACGCTTCAACAGAAGAAGCTCAAATAGCTATTTCTTCTCTTAAAAATGGTCAAGAAATAGTTGATTATGAAGTTGATAAAAAAGTTAAAAAAGGAGAAATAACATTAGAGCAAGGTAATGAAATTAAAAAAAATTTTATAACTACTCAAGGAGCTTCAAACCAAATAAAACCCTTAAGACTTTCAACAGAAGATCAAGCTTTAGCTGTTCGATTGATGAAAGAAAAGAAACAGTTGAAAGACGAAATAAAACAAATTGGCGAGCCTAATTTAACTATCGAGCAATCGGATAGAGTAAAAGAAATAGACAAAGGTCTAAAAGACGTTGGTTCTAAAGCAGTTACCCAAGAAATTGAAAAAGTTAAAAAAGCTGCTGAAAGCATTAAAGATTTAGACGTTCAGGAGTTTGCTAGCACTGAAGAAACTGAAGCATTTTTAAACGAACAAGGGCAAGATAAAAAAGCGTCTGGTCAACAAGGTTTTATAATTCAAAACTCAAAAACAGGAAAACAAACAATAGTCATAAATAGAGAAATAGCTAACTTAGAAATGGCTGTAGCTGCGCCTACTCACGAGTTTTTACATGCACTTCTGTTTAAGACCGTTAGTAATAGTCCTGAAACGCAATTAGCTTTAGGTAATTCTTTAAAAGAATATATAAATAGCATAGATGCTAACAAGGTAAAAGACAGTAATTTTGCTAAAAGACTAGAACAGTATAAATCAGATCCATCAGCTGTTCAAGCTGAAGAGGTGTTAACTTTGTTTTCTGATGCTATTAGAACAGAAGACATTAAGTTTAATGAAGGTGTATTTACTAAAATTGGTGACGTTATACGTAAAACGCTTCAAGCTTTAGGAGTTAAAGTTAAGTTTAACAATGGTAAAGATGTTTATAATTTTATAAAAGATTATAATAAAAGCTTAGACTCTACAGGATTAACTAAAGCTCAAGTGAAAGCAGCTGAAGGAATTAAAGGTAAATTAGTTGCTGATAAAATTCAAACAGACGAACAGATTATAAAAGATTCTAGATCTGAAGAAGCATCGACTAAAGTTCAAGAGCTATATGATACACAAGGTGAAGCTGCTGCTTTTGACATTATAGAGCAGTTTAAACCTATAACAAATAAAATAGTAGAAAAAAGATCTCAAGCTCCAGGGTTTGACAGACAGCTACTTACTGACGAAGTAGAAACAGGTAAACGTGGTATATTAGATTTAATTAAAGAATATAAACCTGAGTCTGGTGTTCCATTGGCTGCTTATATAAATAAGTTTTTACCAGCTAGAGCTATAGAAGCGTCTAAAAGAATACTAGGTGAAGAATTTACAGATGATGTAACTGAAGCTAAAGGTATTGCTGCTGATGAAGTTTCTATAGACGAAACTAAAATTAAATCAACTACGTCTAAACTTAGAGGAAAATTAGGTATAAATCAAGGAGATAAAATATATGACTTAGCTAAGAAAGTTTCAAGTGAAATATTAGAAAAAGATCTACCTGATAAAAAGCTCGTTGCTTTTGTAAATAAAAAAGCAAGAGAAAGTGGACTAAAAAAAGAAATTTATAAAATTGTAGGAAAAGAAACAGCTATTGACGATGTATTTATAAATAAGTATTTAAACCCTAAAGATCCTTCTCAATATATTTTAAAAGATTTTTCTCAAAGAGATTTAGTTAAATTAGAACGAGAAGTTGAAGATAAGATATTCTTTAAACAACTTCCAAGATTAACTAAAAAAGCTGAAATATTAAAGGCTGTAGAGCAAGGAAAATTGCCTAAAAATCAAAGCTTAACGTCTGGAGCTTTTGTATACGAAAAACTACCTACTCCTACATTAGAACAAATTAAAAAGTTTTTTACTCAAAAAAGAAAAGCTGGTTTAGTATCTGTAATAGTTGAGACTCTAGTTAAAGATGCTGCTCCTGAAGTTACTGAAGGTAAAATAGAACCAGCTAAAAGAGCTAAAGTATTATCAGAAATAGATAGAGCGCCTACCTTAAAGTTTAGTCTAAGTACTAAACAAGATTTAGATTGGTCTATAGATGAAGCTGAGAATCGTAATACCAGTTTTACTATTGGCGATAAGACATATAATGTACAATTAAACGCTAGAGACTTAGGAGCTGATCAAGATGCTGATCCTACTGATTATTCATTAGAATTTGATCAAGATGGAAGTCAAGAATTAACAGGTAAAGGAGATCAGTTTAAAGCTGTGAGTATTATTTACAATGGTGTGATTGATGAAATAAAATCAAATCCAAACATAGCTACTGTTCGTTTTAATGCTTTAACTAGTGAAACTAGTAGAGTTAAGCTTTATGACGTTCTATTAGATAAACTATCTAAAGAATTAGGCTGGACTGCGGAAACGTTTGATTACGGATCAGATGGAGTTGTAGATGAGATTGGTTTTGAAATGTACAAACCAGAACAAACCGCAAAAGAACAGCCTACTTTAAAATTTAGTAAATCTAATTTAACTAAAAAACAACTTAACTTAGTTAAACAAGAGCAAGGTGAGATAATACAGAGATTTGTATCTTCCGACCGCAGCGTTAAGAGTATGCGCTTAATACTTAGTGATGTGCTTGAAGATACTGGCGTGTCTGACGAAACTATAGGTAAATATGCTAAAGAATTAACTTCTCCTGCTAAAAAGTTTATTGTTGATCTAGAAAAACAACTTGTAACTGAGAGTGATTTTGGTGAAGTGACTAACGAACAGATAGAACAAGCTTTAAGCGCTATAACATTAAAAGCTTTACTTGGTATTGATATAAACCCAGGAAGTGCTTTTGATGATCCTAAATTTTTAAATAAATTTAGAAAAACACAACATGAATATCAGTTATATCAAATAAAAAAACTAGGAGATATAGATGGAATTATAAGTATTTTAAAATTCCACAAAGATTATCACACTAGTGCGGGTAAAATAGGTGACGGTAGATATCAAGGTTATGCTGGATCTTTAGATTGGTTTAAAGCTACAAACAGAGCTTTAAAAAATAAAGATATTATAATAAAGTATAGAAAAACCGGAACTGGAGTTGTTCCTGTTAACGTTTTAATTAACGGGGTAAAACAATTTAAAAATCAAGCTGAACTTAAAGCTAAAATTAAAACTTTTTCTCAATCAAATAATCTCAAAAGAGAAACTGTAGAAGCTGAGTATGGTGATAGAAAAAAAGAAGCAGGAGAAGGTTTTGATGCTATGGTTGATTATCTTAGTTTTATATCAAGTAAAGGTGACAAACTGCAGTTTGGTATGGCTCTTATGGCTTTAAAATCTAACATGAGTGCTTTAGGTAAACGCGTTGCTTATGTTAAGTATTTTTATAATGGCAAAAGCGATTCAGCAACTGTTTTTGAGCATATGTTACCATCACTCTATACTTTAAAGGAGATGGTTAAGCACTTCTATGAAGGTGGTGTTGACTTAGAGGTGTTGAAAGAAAGTCAACAGGTTGCTATGATTCCTAGAGATATGGACAAAAGAATAAACATTGTTCATCAAGCTTCTATGCCTTCTTGGTTTAAATTAGGAATGAGTCCTTTAACTAGATACTTCAATGCTTTAACTAAAGGATACAAGAATATGTTTACCTTAGAATCGATTGGAGGTAAAGATAAAGGTGTTGTGTATGGAGAGAATTATTTAGCTTTAAATAACTCTGTATTAAAGGCTTCTAAGTCTAACAATAATATGTTACCTTCTGAATTTAAATTAAAAGGTGATTTCATAAACAACAACGTTTTAAGCGAAATGTCTGAAATAGACAACGATAGCCAAGAATCTGAACTTAAATTTAGCAAATCATTAGATCTTGATAAAGATTTTAATGATATTATAGAGAACAAAACCGGTATTGCATCAGATAAAACTTATGCTAGAGTTAAAGCTGAGGTTGCTGGAGCTAATAAAGGTAGATTTAACTTCTTTATTCCACCGTCTGCTGAAGACTTTGTAGGTTTATTATACTCTACTTTAGGAAAAGGTGACGTTGGAGATGCTCAAATGGCTTGGTATAAAGCTCATTTGCTTAATCCATTTGCAAGAGCAATGGAAAACTTAGCCAACGATAGAGTTACATTGATGGAAGACTTTAAAGGCCTTAAAAAAGCTTTAAAAATTGTACCTAAAAACTTACGTAAAAAAATAAAAGATAGTGACTTCACTAAAGAGCAAGCTGTAAGAGTTGCTATTTGGAATAAACAAGGTATGACAGTGCCTGGATTGTCTCAAAAAGATCAACAAGAATTAGTTGACTATGTGAATAATGATGCTGATTTAACTGTTTTTGCAGATCAATTAATAGCTATGGGTAAAGGAGATGCGTATGCTGCTCCTGATGGCGGTTGGGTTGCTGGAACTATTGATACAGACTTTATAAAAGCTTTAAATACAGTTAAAAGAGATAAATATCTAGAAGTGTGGCAGCAAAATGTAGATCAAATATTTTCTGAAACAAATCTCAATAAACTTGAAGCAGCTTACGGTAAGCCTTATAGAGAATCTATGGAGAATATGCTTCAAAGAATGAGTACTGGTAGAAATACTAATTCAGGTTCTGATAATCTAACTGCTAGGTTTACAGACTGGTTAACAAATTCAGTTGGTGCTATTATGTTTTTTAATACTAGATCAGCTGTATTGCAGACTATATCAGCTGTTAACTTTATAAACTTTAGTGATAATAACGTATTAAAAGCTGGAGTTGCATTTGCTAATCAACCTCAATATTGGAGTGATTTTAAAAAGTTATTTAATTCACCGTTTTTATTAGATAGACGTAGCGGCTTAAAATTAAATGTAAATGAAGCTGATATTGCTGATATGGCTAAGGGTCCTGGAAATAGTGCTAGAAATGTAATTGCTGGAATACTTAAAGCTGGTTTCTTGCCAACACAACTAGCAGATAGTTTTGCTATTGCATCGGGTGGAGCTTCGTTTTATAGAAATAGAATTAAAGCTTTACAGAAAGAAGGTTTAACAAAGACTGAAGCTGAAGATCAAGCGTTTAGAGATTTTAGAGAAATTGCAGAAGAGTCTCAACAGTCAAGCAGACCTGATAAAATTAGCCAACAACAAGCTGGTCCATTAGGGCGAGTAGTGCTAGCTTTTGCTAATACGCCAGCACAATATGCACGACTAATTAAAAAAGCTGCTAGCGACCTTAAGAATGGTCGAGGAGATGCTAAAACAAACATATCTAAGATCATATACTATGGGGTAGCACAAAACCTTTTATTCTCTGCTTTACAGCAAGCATTATTTGCTCTTGCTTTTGATGATGACGAAGAAGACAAAAAGAAAGACGAAAAATACTTTAACATAGTAAATGGTATGTCTGACAGTATATTGCGAGGTATTGGACTTGGAGGTGCTATAGTTTCTGTAGTTAAAAATACAGCTATAAGATTAGCTAAAGAAGCCGACAAAAAATCACCTAAATATCAAGACGCTGTAGTTAAAGGAGTGTTACAAATATCTCCACCTATATCATCTAAAATAGGTAAATTACAGTCTGCTGGTAGATCATATTCCTGGAACAAACAAGAAATGAGAGCTAAAGGTTGGGCCATCGATAACCCTGCTTATCTAGCTAATGCAAATGTTATATCTGCCTTGACAAACGTACCACTAGATAGAGCTGTAAAGAAAATAACCAATATAGTCGACGCTAGCAATGAAGAAACTGAATATTATAAAAGAATAGCTTTGGCCTTAGGATGGTCAGCTTGGGAATTGAATATTAAAAAAGAGAAATTTAAAAAGTCAGTAAAATCTACGGTTAAATCTAGAAACAGAACAAGATCAAAATCAAGATCTAAAAAAACAAGAAACTAAATGAGTTTAAAAGCAAAAAACGATTTAAGACATTACGCCGGTGCGGCAGGTATATTTATTTTAATCATATTGTTGTTATTATTTTTAAGTTTTAATCAAATCCCTCCAGTCAATAAAGACATATTTGTGACAGTCACAGGAATGGTGGTAGGTAGTTTATCTGTTGTAATATATACTATAATAGGCCGTAATCCAGACGAAGTTAATGCTTTGACTAAGAAAGTAGATTCATTACAAGCGTCTAATGATCACCTAGTAAAACAAAAAGATGAGTTAGAGAATATGGTTATAACTTTACAAGAAAATATGATTGATAAAATCAGTGTGCTTGGTGCTAGTTTTATAGATAACTTAATTGAAAGAAGAGATAAATGAAATTAAAATACTTTAACGACAAACACGATTTTAAAGGTAACATGGATAAGATGGATTCTAAGCTACTAGGTATGCTAGATGCATTACGTGCTGAGTATGGTTTTCCTATTCAACTGACGTCATCTTATAGGTCTCCTGATCACCCTATTGAGGCTGCTAAAGATAAACCTGGAGAACATGCTCATGGATGTGCTGTAGATATTGTTTGTATTGGAGGTGAAGCTACCTTAAGATTAGTAAAAGCCGCTTTAAAGATAGGCTTCTTAAGAATAGGCGTAAGTAGAAAAAAGAATTTTGTACATTTAGGTATCGGATACCCCGGAGCGCCTAAAATGACAATGTGGACATATTAATATAAATTTAAAAAAGATGAAAGTAACACCATTATTAAGAAAATTAACTGCAGGTTGTAAAGCGGCTGCTAAAAGAAAATTTGATGTGTATCCATCTGCTTATGCAAATATGTGGGCATCTAAGCAACAGAAAAAAGGTAAGTGCTAATGGCTTATGTTCAGCCAGAGTCGCCACTTAATTGTTGGAAAGGATTTGAAAGAGTTCGTGGAACTAAACAAGGAGCTAAAGGAAGTTGTAAAGAATCATCGCCACTAGAAAAAGGTACAAAAGGCGGTGGTACTAAGAAAGTTTGTTTGCCTAAAGCTAAAATAGCTAGCATGAGCAAAGAAGAAAAACAGAAAGTTATAAACGCTAAACGCTCTGCAGCTGCTAAAGGTGATTACAAAAGATCAAGTAAATCCAACGTAAGTGGAACTGCCAGTAAGAATTTAAAAGACTGGGTCAAACAAGACTGGAGACAAGTTGGTGATCCTAGCAAAAAATGCGGAGAATAAATAATATCACTAGGAACAAATAAAAACTGGGCACCATACCCAACCGTTCCTGTAACCAAGAAAGGGGATCACTCACGTGGTCCCCTTTTTTAGATTTTAATTACTAACCATCACAAGATACACAAGAAGGATCCATAGCACTTGCAGCAATATCACCACGCAAGACGCTTTCAGTTCTGACATAATACAATGTTTTAATGCCTTTCTTCCAAGCATCAAAGTGAACTTGATTAATCCATTTAGGAGTTGCTTCTGAAGGAAAAGCTAAGTTTAAACTAACTGATTGATCTACATACTGTTGCCTTAGTCCGGCTTGATTTACTAATTCTAATTGATTAATTTCTTTAAACGTTTTAAAAACTTCTTTAGCTGGTATTTCGTGGTCTCCCACAAGTATATCATCCAACCTTTTAATTCCTTGTACAGATCCGCCATCTTCTAGTATTTTTGCCCAAGTTTCCTCGGTGTTTAAGTTATATTGTTCTAATAAAATTTCAAGTGTAGGGTTTTTTCTTATGAACGTCCCTTTAGCTGATTGCTCTGTAAATACATTAGCAGCCCAAGGTTCAATACCAGGAGAAACATTCCCAGATAATTTCGAGTTTGAAACTGTTGGAGCAATAGCACGAAGGTGAGTGTTACGTGTGCCAGTACCAACACACCAAAGTGGCTCACCAAAAACCTCAGCGAGATCCATTGAAGCTCTTTCACTTTCAATTTTGATTTGACTAAAAATCTTTCTAGTCTCAAACTGAGATAATAAACCTTCAAATGGTAATCCCCTTTCCTGAAGGTAAGTATGCCAGCCAAGAGCTCCGAGTCCAAGAGCTCTACCCTTTTCTGCAGATCTAACCGAGTTTTCAAACCCAATTTTTCCTTTGGCTTTTTGGATAAACTCTTCAAGTACACCATCAAGAAACCAGATAGCATCATAAATAATATTAGTATTCTTCCATTCGTCATATTTAGCTAAATTTAAACTAGATAAGCAACAAACAAAACTATGACTTTCGTCTGTATGTAAAACTATTTCACTACAGATATTTGTCATATGAACCTTAAGTCCGTTCTGTTTATATGCCTTTGGGTTATTTTTGTTTGTATTACCTTTAAAGAGTATATAAGGTTCTCCAGTTGCTTTACGTTTTTGTAGTAATTTTCCCCACTTACGTCTAGCTTCTTGATCTCCTTGCTCAAGTCTTCGCATAAACTTGTCACCGACCACTGCGCACTGGTGCAAGTTGAGTGATTGTCTATTGACGTCTCCTTTAGGCTCTCTAATCTCCAGCCACTCTTCAAAGTCGGCGTGATCAATATTGATGTTAACTGATGCAGCTCCTCGTCTGACAGATCCTTGATTAGTGGCGAGTATAGTTGAATCGTAGATTTTGCAAAAAGGCACCACTCCGTCAGATGTTCCATTACCAGTAATTTTAGCTCCAGCGGGTCGAATTTGATTAATACCAATACCAACTCCACCGCCATGCTTAGCGAGTAGCATCATCTCTAAGTTCTTTTCACCAATATCTTTTATACTATCAGCAACATCAATCCCAAAACAACTAATAGGAAGCCCACGATCGGTCCCAGTATTACTGAGAACGGGACTGGCGAGACAAAGCCATCCCTTCCAGATGTACTTGAAGAATGTTTCTGCAAGTTCTGGTCTGTCCAATCGTCTAGCCACCGTTGTGCATACTCTGTTGTAGGCATCTCTTGGGGTTTCTCCGTTAAGTAGATATCCCCCGGATATAGTCTTCTTGTAAACTTCTGTTTCTCCCCATTCTGGGTAATCTTCTCCTTTGATCCATTCATTTTTCCACATTTAGTCTGTTATTTTTTCGTAAATTAAAGTTTGAGTAGTACTGCCTGTGTAATGAGCTTTCATTACTGTATCATTTACTATTGTATATTTAATAAGTAAATTCCAATTATTTTCTGATTGCGAAACAGTATTTATCTCATCGTAAGCTATAGAGCTAATTGACTCTTTAACTAAAGTATTGTCACTAAAGCTAAAAGAGTTTAAAGTTAATAAATCATTATCATTATTATGTGTTATTAATATATTATAAGACGTATCTAATGACATCCAAAAACCTTCAAAATTACTTACCTGCGCGCTAACATTAACACCTAGTGTTAACATTAAAACTATCATTATTTTTTTCATTTAATTTAATTCTAATTTTTTATCTTCTTTATTTACTTTGTCTTCAGCTTGTTTAGCTAGTTTATTAGCCTTAATCATTTCTTCTTTTAGCTCATCAATAGCATCTTGATAATTAGGTAGTTTTTTAACAACTTCTAATGTACCAACTGACATATCTTTTATTGTAGTAAACTCATTAATAACATTCTGCATGACTCTAGTTAATGCATCTACTTTGTTTTTCATTTCAACTAGTGTGTTTTCCTTCATTGTTTTTTATTTTAATTTGTTCCATAGCATAATCTAAATGTAATTCTTCCCAGTGCATCCTGTAATCAAAACCACTTGAAAATGTTTTATCGCAAGCGCTGCATTTAATAGTATGTTTTCTTACCATAGTAGATACACTAAATAACCTATTACTACGTTTATATTTATAGCCACTAAATTCCATTGCTTAGCAATCCAAACCTGTGGCGTACATAGTAAACCACCTATTATGTAGCTAACAGCGCCAATATTGCCATACGATAATATGTATGGCCCCATCATTATAAATGCTGTACCCATATAACCCAAACGACCTGATAATCTTTCGTTGACGGTTAATCTTCTGTCTTTTACTAACTTTTTTAAGAAATCTCTATTCATTACCAAATATCTTCAAAATCTTCGCCTTCACCTGCTTTTGAATAATCAGTCGGACGAACAGCAAAAAAATCAGTATGAGTGTGCCCACCTGTAAGGTGGTAGAACCAGTTGAGGTTGTCGGATCCTGACTCGTCATATGCAAAGTACTGCCCGAGGTCGAAGTAACCGAGTTCTGATAGTTTTTCATTTAATCTTTTTCTAATAAATTGTTTTAAATCATAGGCTTTTATACCTTCTATATCGCCCATTTCAAACATTTTGTCAATATAGGTTTCTTCAGCTACTAGCATTGTAGATGCTGCTGTTACTACATCTTCTCTGCATTCGTCTAAAAGACTTGAATCTTCTTCACACATGTGTCTAAATAGCTTGCAACCCATTTTACTATGCAGTGATTCATCTCTTACAGACCATTTCATCTGTTGGCCAATGCCTTTAAGCAAATTACGGAGCTGAAAACTATATAACACAGCAAAAGCGGAATAGAGAGATACGCCTTCTGCAAATGCAGAAAAAATAGCGATAGACTTGCCAATCCCACGAGCGTCAGAACCAGTGTAACTAACAAGGTTATCAAAGCGCTGCGACGTGGCGGGCTCGTGTAAGAATGCTTCATAATCTTCTAATCCTAGTGTTTCATTTAAATAGCTATAAGCTACCGCGTGTATAGTTTCTTGCGAGCCAAACATCATGGCCATCTGCTGTATTTCATGCTTAGGAAACCAACCAACAACTTTTTGTGTCCAGTAATCAGACACAGCACACTCTGTTTGAGCAAAACCTAGTAGGATATTCCCTACTAAGTTCTTCTCTTCTTTTGTTAGCTTTTCATTCCAGTCTTTTAAATCGCCAGACATTGGAATCTCTGTGTGAAGCCAAAATGCTTGAGCTTGCTTTAGCCAGCCTTCTGTGTAGTACTCTGGGTACTCAAAAGGTTTGTAAGCTATTCTTTCATCAAATAATCCCATTACTTATCAATTTTTAAAGATATATCTACACAAATAGGTAGATACAATACATGTTCATAAAACTCTTTTTCTTCGTAGGTTCTAATGCCTATTAATAATCCAGGGTAAAACCCCATTGTTATTTCCCAATTTCTACTCATAACACATTATTTTTAATTCATTTTGTTTCTCTACAAGATCTCTGTAAAATACATAACCTTTATTCTCTATACTCCATTTAATCCATCTATCAATTTGACGCTGTGCATACATTTGCCTAGCTACTTCTTTTGACTTTCTAGGATTAATCTTATTGTCTCGTCGCATTCTTTTTGATTTTGTGGTTTAAATAAGATAACATTATTAAGGTTGTTTACAACATGATACTTAAACATTTTCCATCTAAGTGGAAAGCTTTCGTTTGCTCTACCTTTAGTTTCTATTATAAAACCTTTACCTATAAAGTCTGGAGTATATTTTATATTAAGTATTTTTTTACTACCTCTATTTTGGTAATGACCTTTGCCGTTGCCGCAGCGTTCATAGCTTTCATTAGGAAAATCAAACGCAGGAAATAATTCATACGTTTGACCTTCATATTCAGCTTGTATTTTAGCTTTCTTTAAAGCCATATACATATAACGCTCTAAGCCTGATGCAAAGTTTATACCATCATAAAGAACCTTGTTAGATCTTACAGGACCTTTCTTTTTATATTTCTTTTTCATAATGTTCTCCGGTGTTACCGTTTTGACCAACAATTCTCATACGTTCATCATTCTCTTCAAAGGTTACGTCGAGATCTTTTAACATAGCTTCTTCTATCTCATCTCTAAGACAAGATCTGGCAGCTTCTAAGTAAAGTAATGAATCAGTCATTTCTTCTTGTACATCAATAAGAAATCTAGCTAAGTCTTTTTTACCAGAATTAACTTCACTCATCATTGTATCTCCGTATTTCTCTTGACCTATTAAAGATCTTTCATCAATCTTTTTGATTGCTCTAATAACTACTTCATCAGTTGTTCTAACTACGTATCCCATTATAATGTTTCTTTTACAAATGTTCCATTAATCATCTCACCTTTTCTATCGCTTATAACCTCATAAGCTTTGTCTACGCAGTCTTCAATTTTATAGCCTTTTAAATGAGCTAAATTAGTTAACACTACAACAATATCACCGATAGCATCTATTACTTCTGGTTCGTCATTCTTAAGCAAAGCTTGAGCAAGCTCACCTGCTTCTTCCATAAGCTTTATATACTGCGTATTGGCATTACCTTTTTCATATAAACCTCTTTCTGTAGCCCACTCTCTAATAAGATCAAATCTTTGATTTTTAAGTTCAGGAGCTTTAAATAAAGTAACTACAGGACTTAATATAGCTTCATAAAAAGCCTTGTTGTATATATAAGACCTTTTGTCATTATACATAGACACTTTTGCATTAGCCATTATCCAGTCAATAGACTCTTGTGTTAACTCAA
>Ga0307998_1000064_pt1 | contig 59431 bp, 53 predicted proteins | sample Davwhametageno37_FD_203147 | JGI IMG/M metagenome (GOLD analysis project Ga0307998, IMG submission 203147) | Marine microbial communities from Davis Island wharf, Antarctic Ocean - #37 | ecosystem: Environmental > Aquatic > Marine > Unclassified | place: Antarctic Ocean: Davis Island wharf... | reverse complement strand
AGAACTTCATTGTAAATCTAATATAAGTGAAGATAATTATTCTACATAATGAACCATAATAATTATCAATTTTTCAGTCCGCAATATACCTCTGAATAGTTACCCCACCCACCACCGGATCGGGGGGTAATCTACTAATTACATAACTTCAAACTGTAATAATCACCTAAAATCGAGTTCAGACTCCACTTTGAAAAATTGATATTCCAAACCATAATAAAAATATGGTATTAATATAACCTATCAATATGATGGAAATGCCTCCTTCCACTTTATCCAATTCATCAAAAATAATTCCACATATTACCGAATATCGTGACTTTCATGACTTTCTATCGAAACACACTGTAAAAAAGCGACAGGATGCAACAACAACCCCGGTAACTATAACGAATACACGAATTGGTGATAGTAAGGCGGGTATTCATGGCGGAGCATATAACATAACTGATGCGGAATACCCTACTTTCCTCGAACTATATTATCGTGATATAGTTTCGAAGAATAATAAGGAATATTTGACGGAAAAACAGCGAGACGGTGATGGTCCCATCCTAATTGACCTGGATTTCCGTCACACATATGATACAGATGAACGACAATATACAACGGAGCATGTTGACGATCTGGTTGATTTATATTTAGAAGAGTTGAAGCTTATCTACCAAATGGATGAAACCACTGCATTCTCAGTGTATGTATTTGAAAAACCCACAGTGAACCGAGTACAGGAGAAGAATTGCACAAAGGATGGCATACATATGATCATTGGTCTGCAGGCGGATCATGCGGTACAGCAACTATTGCGGAAACGAGTGATGCATAAGATTAAGGATATGTGGGCAGATCTACCACTGATTAATTCATGGGCAGACGTGTTTGATGAGGGAATCAGTAAGGGTGGTACGAATTGGCAATTATATGGATCACGCAAACCTGGGCACGAACGGTATAAGTTGACTCGAGTTGGTCATATATCCATCGATCCCGGTGATAATGAAATTATCAACCGTGATATACCGATATCAAAGATTGACATGTCGACTGAAATATACAAACTGTCGGTGCGATATAAATTAAATCCTACTTTATTTATGCGCAACGAATTTGTCGGTGAATATAAGCAATTTACGGATAATATTACCAAGGGTGCGAATCGTCCACAAACAATCAATCCGGGCGCAATGGAAATGCAACATCGTACCGACATTTTGGATGACCCAAATATGTTGGCAAATATTCGCAACAAGGAAGAGTTGGAGTTAATGGTAAATAATTTTATCGACGTAACGAGTGAAGTACCCAGCGATTATCATCTAAAAACGATTTATGATTATACCATGGCATTACCGGTACAGTATTATGGACAGGGTTCATATGATAAATGGAAACGAGTTGGGTGGGTATTACGAAATACGAGTGTCAAAATGTTGATTGTCTGGATTGCATTCAGTGCTAAGTCAACCACATTTAGTTACAGTAGTATTCCCGATTTATGTGAGATGTGGAGGAAGTTTGATCTGAGGTTACACGGTGGGCTTACCAAATTATCATTGATACACTGGGCAAAAACAGATGCACCCGAGGAATATGAACGCGTAAAGTTACAAACTCTGGAATATTATATTGATCAAACCGTACATTCATATGCATTGAAGGAGCGCGTTCCCGATTTTGATTTAGCAAATGTATTATATCAAATGTATAAACACGAGTATGTGTGCGTAAGTGTAACCAAAAACATATGGTTCCGGTATAGAAATAATCGATGGGAGGAGATTGATTCGGGCACTTCTCTGCGATTATCTATTTCGAAAACTATGCGTGAGTTATATAACAAAAAGAGTGCAGGTTACCAGGCTGCACTCAGCGCGGTAGCGGACGATGATGAAAATGGTATGGAAAAACAAAAGAGTTCTTCATTGAAAGTCCTCGCCATCAGTAGTCGGTTAGCAAACACCAATGATAAGAAAAATATCATGACAGAAGCAAAGGAATTATTTTACGACGGTACATTTTTGGAAAAGATGGATACAAACCCCTATTTGTTATGTTTCAATAATGGGGTTGTTGATTTCAAAGAAAAATGTTTCCGCAAAGGTCAACCAGAGGACGTGATTTCATTGTGTACGGGTATTGATTTTATCCCACTGAACCCATCCAAACACCGACCTATTATGAATGAAATCAATGATTTTATGGATAAACTATTTCCAGACAAAGAGCTCTGTAAATATATGTGGGAACATTTGTCATCAACATTGATGGGCACGTCGTCGAATCAAACGTTTAATATGTATGTTGGTGTTGGTTCAAACGGCAAATCCGTATTGATGAACCTGATGGAAAAGGTATTGGGTCAATATAAGGGCGATGTACCGACTACATTAGTAACAGAGAAACGTGGTAAGGTTGGTGGATTAGCACCAGAGATTGTTCAATTGAAGGGCATTCGGTATGCAGTCATGCAGGAACCCAGTAAGGGCGATGTAATTAATGAGGGTATGATGAAGCAATTGACTAGTGGTAAGGATCCAATTCAAGGCAGAGCTCCCTATATGCCAAAAACCATATCATTTATTCCACAGTTTAAACTCGCAGTTGCATGTAACGCATTAATGGGGGTAAAGGCAAATGATCACGGTACATGGAGACGTATTCGAGTTGTACCATTCAAATCATTGTTTACAGAAAACCCAATCGAAGGGGATAAAGAAAAACCACATCAGTTCATGTTGGTTAAGGATATTGAGGAAAAGTTTGATGAATGGAAAGAGGTATTTGCTGCAATGTTAGTAGATCGGGTATATAATACAGGAGGTGTTGTGAATGACTGTGATATTGTCATGTCTAAAAGTAATGAGTACAGACAAAGCCAGGATTACATATCTGAGTTCATTCGCGATCGTGTTGTTCGTGAAACATCTGGACGTATCAAGCAAATGGAACTGAACAACGAGTTTTCGATATGGTACATGTCCAACTATGGTGGACGTGGACCGAGTCCAAAGGAATTACATGAGTATATGGACAAGGAATATGGTCGCAAACGACAACAGACCTGGTTTGGTGTCAAAGTTAAATATGAACGTGACGAAATGCCAGACTCACTTCACCGTGAAGCGGCAGGGGAAGAAGATGAGGAAGATGATGGTATTGATGTGAATGCCATGTAATGTATTTACAAAAATGCATAAAACAAATATGATACAATACATTATAGATTGTATTATGAATAACACATTTAGTATAGAGGCGCTCAAAGAACATAAACTATGTATAGCAAAACAGGAAAAATGGCGCCAAAAACAACTAAATATTTTTTATCGCACTGGCAAACCTATATACACAATGACGCTGGAAAATATGCATCTGCGTAGTAAAAACAACTCTAACTATTATGTTGACCAACAATAACTATTTGTAACATCGATCATGACAAATAGTTATTCGGGTGTACACTGATAAATGATATCAGTAACGTTTCATTTGAATTTGAACGACACATGTGCCGTCTTAATTGTTCAAATCTGTATATGGTTCACCGTTGATAAAAGACCAGGCATAGTTACCGGATTGATAAACATAGGTTTCAATGTAAAAAGCAATAAATGGGTATATAAGTAATAAAATACAAATGCCTATTTTTTCATACATATTGATGTCTGTTTTTTTGTATAAATGATAGAAAACCACTAAAATACAAAAATAATAGACAAACATTAAAAAAACATTCAGGATATGTAATCTATCTATGGATTGAAGCTGATGATTGTATTTCTGTTGATATAGTAATTCGTTTTCATTTATCGTCCCCATATTAATATACTGTATGATTAGATTTTACTATATCTGGATGTTTCACTTGCAGAATTTGGCAATACGGTAAATGGTTCGGCCGACTGAACACACATTTTAGATACACTGTCCCATATAACCCCATTTTTGGTATCACAACACATGGATCCTGCGCATGCTTCGCCGATGCTACCCAATAAATCACCGGCCTTTGCAGCCTTTGCTTTTGCTCTCGCAATTTCGGCAGGATTATCTATTTTAGGACGTCCTAAACTGAGTTTGTTAAAATCAATTAGACTGCGGCTCTGTATATTTTGATATAACATGAAAATTTTGATTACAGCCACTGCACCAATTATGACAATAATAATTTGTGATATTGCATTGGGTATAAATGGAAAATAGTTGGCACCGATTGTTATTCCCAATATAACAACTATCGTAATTACAAACACGGTTAATATCTGTGTATATTGTTCTGTTCTTAATCTAGAATTATCGTTAAATGCAGCCATACGTTTCTTTGAAACTGCGGCGTCATTCACATTTTTGATATTCGTTTCAATGCGTTCAGTTTCTGCACCAATCATTGCAGTAACTTCTTGCTGTGCTAATAATGTTGATTCTGTACTCTCTGCTAGTTTTTCGGCGGCTTCTCCCACGGCTATCTGTTTGGCACTAGCCTCGCCTCCGCTCCACCCATTATATCCGGCGAATAAGTCAGTCAAATTTTGCTGAAATGTAGTTAGAGGTGTTGTTCCGCTCATTATATATAATATTGGAATATTTTATATCACCAACATAAGTACTGTTAATGATGCCAACGCAACAGTTCCTAAAATATAGGATTGTGCATTCGCCTGGCTAATTTGTTTATAATTATCAATCATTTCATCTACCATTCCGGGTCTAACTGTACCATTCGATTGAATATAGGGTTGATACTTAGGATTTTTTTTAAGAGCCTTCATCCGGTCTAACTGAACTTCAATATCGGTCTGGTTGGCACCAGCCTGTTCTGTGTTTGTTTCAAATGTACCCACATTGGTAATGATGTTATTCATATCCGTATTGCCTTCTATTACAACCGAATTTAACTCATATTCATTATCTACGGCAAATGGTTGATACGACATTTACTAAATAATATATGATATTCGCATATATTATTAGAATTATAATTCAATAAATACATAATACAACAGACTAGTTGCTAATGTTGTTAATAACACATTCGTATATATAGCCCGGTCGTTCTTCATTTTTTGTTGCGTCCCAATCGCGTTTTTATCTATATAGCCGTTATTATAGTTGTCTAGTTCGCGTGCACTCGCTTTCAACTTCGCATAATTCTTGTTATTATTATCAACATTATCTAATTGTTGTTTATGTGTATCTAACGTTAATGTTTCCAACCCTTCTTTATTATGGTTAACAATCGCCACATCTAGACCTACGATGGTAGCATATTCACTCGATTGTAGTTTTTTATACTTGTCTTTACATATGTTTTGTTCCGGATTAATGCAGATATTATAACGTTTTTCTAAGTCAGCTCTTTCGCTCTCTAGATTGTCATATACCGATTTTGAAGTATCATATAACCCACGCGACCCGCTACAATCTACACGGTATTGTTTACATTTCGTTGCGTATGTTTCTAATAATACATCGCGGATTGATTTTTGTTTATCGCGCTCCTGTTCATTTTTATTAATTACATCAGGTGTAATAGTGGAACATTTATTTTCATAATTTAATTGACATTGATTGAGTTTGGTTTTTAATTCGGTTTGTTCCGTTTTATATAGATCCAGTCTTTCTGTTTGTGCATCAATTAAATTACGCATATTTTCGCAGTTTTCCTGGCGGTTTTCATGATAGTCCCGTTGTTTGTTCAACAAATTCAATTCGACGTTGTTGTCATTAATGACACCTGATGCCTTTCCAATAGAAGTATTAATTGAGCCAGCCTGTGCTACATCTACACTCTTATATTTGGGTTGATTTAATGTAGTGTTATTCGCCGAGATACGTGAATTGGCAGAGTTTACCTGTGCCTGTGCCTGATTCTTATAACCATGTAGTTTATTTCGCATGCGACGATACCACCACGATCTATATCGTCTAATAGTAGCATCTAACCGATTAACGCGCTGTTGGTATGCATTCTTTGACTTAGATAAGTTCACATTGTCAGTTATAATACGTTGTTTACTGTCTACATTGGTTTTTTTATCTAACCATCCTTGTTTGACCTCATTGTATTCGACCGATTTACCAGTGAGTGTTTTATATGTATTCGTAAAAAATTGTTTAAATACGGAATATGATGAATTTGCATCAAATCCATAACTGCCCTTTTTAATTATGTCGTCAGGGACTTTGTTATCACCCGTATTTGTACCATCACAGTTTAAACTAATTAAGTCGTTTTGATCTTTACTGATTTGATCAGTTAGTGTGTCTATTAATTTTTGGTTTGTCTTTATGGCTTCTTTTGTTTGCTTACAATCCAACTTAAGTGCATTACATTCCGATAACAGGTTGGTTTGTTCTTTTATTATAGTATCTAGGTTAACTATTTGTGCCTGAGCATTATTACTGTTTCGCTGGTTCGTTTCACACATATCATTTGGGTCATTACATGCGTTATATTTTGTTAAATTATCAGCATATTTCATATATGCACTAGATGTATCGGTTGTTTTTGTTAACAAATTTGCAGATAGGTCTGAACATGTCACCTTGTTTGGTTCGCTACATAACAAATAATCTAGATATGTTTTGTTAAAACTAGCTACTTCATCAACCGCATATTTGGTTGCATTTTCATTCCCTTCTATTATAATGTCGTCTTTATTCGTGGTATCATGTGGATCTGTATTATTAAATACCTGATAATTATACACCTTATTTTTTGGATTCGACGGACAGGTGTTACAATTCTCCATATTATATATTATATAATATGGTTTTATATTTTTACCATGAATTGGTCTTATATATGTTCGTATACATGATGTTTTTAATATACATTAATACATTATATACGGAATATTGTAGTGGATAGATAATAAAGGGGTAAGCAAACAATAATATCACCATACACAATTTCTTATAGTACAGTGAACTATACCGGAACGTTCCGTATGTATGATACACAAAATACATTAATAGACCGTAATATATAATGGCTAAAAAAAAGTTGACAGTATATATGTTGTCTGTCTGTGATTGTAGATATTCACTCTGTTGATTATCCGCCGAATTAACTTCTTGCATCTTATGCAATTCAGTTGGGGTTGTACCAGGCATCGTATACATAGTATTGATATTTTCATTTGTTTATTCTAAATATCATAATGGCTGTTATCAAAATACCGACACTCCAATTAAAACTATTCAACAATGCGCGCTGATAAAAATCGTCGGTTGCAGTGTAATGCTCAGTCGACGATCCCTTATCCTCTTCGATAGTTGTCTTATAATCATCCAGGGTCGTCGACCCTGCCGCTCCCGCCTGATTGAGAAGTCCAATGTCGTATTTCATAATTATAATATGTATAACAGATATTCATATTATATTCTTATTGGTTTGTGATAAAAACGATACATGCTACTATGCCTACACCTAAATATATAGTATTTGTAAATGTTTTATCGTATATTTGTTTCAAATTGTTGTAACGAACTTCTGCTCCGGAATTGTCTGCTTCCGTATTTTTTATTTTTCCGAGTGGATCGCGCATATTGTCACCATATCCATCTCCATACCCCGACCAAACATCAATGATTCCATCATATAATGTCTCCAACCCTTCAACTCCGTCAACGATTGGACCCTTCGGTTCGAACGGATATAATGCTAAATTTTGTTTTAAACCCATTGTTACGTCGTAACTATTGTCGGGGCTATATATATCCATATTACTTAATTTTTCTATAGTTGGTGCAACATTATTGGTAATCTCATTCACACCTCCAATTTTGATGTCAATTGTATGAAGTCCACCATAATCGGGATAATATGTCGCCTTAAATAGTCCCCCTTTTTTGTTTTCCAATATCGGTTTATATACAGAGTCAGTGTTATTTCCCGTACCACGTATTGTAGTAAAAAAACTTTTATTTGGGTCAATCGTATCTAATATTGGCGGGTTATTGCCATCGGTCTTCTCTGTCATTTGGATAAAAAAAACAGCAGGGAATCCAGCGTTAGCATTTGTTAACCCCAGCCCATAAATACCTGTAACCCGTATTCCCGATAAACTATTATTATTATTAAGTCCATTATCATTATATATGGAATTGTTTGAATTAAATGACTTATTTATATTTGTATATTTGTTATTGAGTGTAGATATAGCCGATTTTAGTTTGCCCCATCCTGCATTTATACCCAGATTATTATTCTTGTTTAATGAACAAAAATTTGCAATACCTTCCTGCACCTGCCCCGCATTTTTTTCTGGTTTATCCTTGAAAAAACTATATTTATATTTGTTGGTTGTCATCTGTATATACAATACTACCTAAAATATAGTTATACACAAACCCGATAATAATCGGTTGAGATCGCGGTTACACTTTTTCTGTCATATTTACATACTTCTCCTGGACGTAGACATATCGCCAATGATTGTGGGTCGAATCGAGAAACTTCGGGAAGTTGCTTTGTTGATTTTAAGTTATATTCGCGCTTAATACCATCAACCTCTTGCTCAGTTAACACACGGCATTTTGGCACTAGCGCATGTTCTAGAATGTTGAATTGTAGGCGCTTAATGTTATGAATGACAACGAATATGCCATCATGATCAAATAAATATTTAATTTTTGCGATAATAGTATCATTCGGTTCGTCTTCTGTAATTATGATGAGTGTATCTTCCTTTTTTAATACAGACTCTATGAGATAAAGGTCTTCGATGATGTCATCTAAATCTGGCTTCTTGATTTGCTTCGCCTTCAAATAATATTTAATATACACATTACGATTGGTATCCCTATTTGTCAATAACATGTCTAATTGATTGTTTTTATACATTGCATCTACCTCGTTAATGCTAAATATATTATATTCATTCGTATTATACTCTCTGCTCTCTAAAATTTCTAACAAATTGTTCCTGGAATTATAAATGGATAAAATTCTATTGCTGGAAGAACTCATGATGTCTATACTAGTCTTTGATACTTTATATTAATTTATAAAGTATCAATTTTTCAATGATCGAAGTTGTATTATACCTTCTTGATTACCAGCCCATTGCTGAAATCAATCTTACCTGAATCATCATTCGATTCACCAGATGAAGTTGGTGTTGATATTACTGCAGATGGAACATTTGGTGAATCCTGCATTATATCGTTTATAGTTAAATCATCCTGTGTCTGTCCAGTACTAGATGAACCTGCCAAATCATTTCCATTTACTATTTTAATATTAATAGCAGGCGCGCTGTTCGTTTGCGGAATTTTAATACCATTCTCATTGGATGGTACCATAGCAGGCTCGGGAGCTGGATATAATGGCTCATCGGGATTACTGTAGGCAAAATCACCAGGACTGTATATATCCAGTTTTGTAACAACCCTTACTGCATCACTTATATCTAATCCGGCAGTGTTTTGTGTTTCAATTGTGATAAATTGGTCTCCAATGTTTTTAATTGACCAAATTCGGCTAGGTAGTGAATCCCCTCTAAAGTGAACAAAGTCTCCCTTGTTAAACCCAGCCGATGGTGGTGGGTAATCAGGTGAAGTGTTGCTCGGTGGTGGGTAATCAGGTGAGGTGTTGCTCGGTGGTGGGTAATCAGGTGAGGTGTTGCTCGGTGGTGGGTAATCAGGTGAATCTGGATGATATGCAGGTGAATCTACTGAATTTGCTGAATTTGGATGATATGCAGGTGAATCTACTGAATTTGCAGAATTTGGATTATACACCGAGGAATCTGCAGAATTTGGAACATATGGCGAATTTGGATTATACACAGGCGAAGCTGAACCAACTGTATCTAACATACGTGCATAATCCGCATCAGTTGGCGGGTAGGCGGGGGATGATGGAATGTACTCAGGAGACGCACCATTTGATTGAACACTGTCTGGGATATCATATGCATTTGAAGTAGTTCGATCACGTAATGCATTTCTTATCTTTCTTACAATAGACTCGGGGGTTGCATGTGGATCATTGGTAAGTAAGTTGATGTTATTAGAATATGTCATATTCTCAATTTGGTCGATGTTATCTTCAGTAATAATTCGCATTTGCACATTGATTGTTTGCAACTCCTGTAATAGTAGTTTGAATGCATAAGGCACGTCAACTGTACTAAAGTTGCGACCAAATTTGGTAATGGTTTCAATATTCATGGTTTTGCTATCTAGCGAATCCGTAAATTTAATAGGTCCATCTGCCATTGGACTCATAAATAGGTTCTTTGATGGATTATATATAGCAGTCAGTCCAGTGGTGTTACATATAGCCAATTTATATTTGTCAGCGCGTTCCATCATAGATTCGCGTAAAAACTCACTGGCACCATGTGATATGATGCCATCACGTTCCATTTCACCTATACGCAAACCTCCATCGTTAGCTCTACCACTAACAGCCTGTTTCGTTAATGCCGTTTTTGGACCGCGTGCTCTGTAATTAATCTTATCTTTCACCATGTGTTTTAATCGCATGTAATAGGTTGGTCCCATAAATACTTCTGCTTCTAACTGTTCACCGGTCATACCATTGTATAACACTTCGTTGCCGCTAGAATGATATCCGGATTTACATAGTAAATCTCCAAATACCCCGAGTTTTGACCCATCATTATTAAATGCAGTGCAATCGCCAAACCCACCATACATTGCCGCTGCCTTTCCGGTAACAACTTCTACAAACTGTCCAATTGTCATGCGGGAGGGAATTGCATGGGGGTTAATAATCAAATCTGGGCGAATGCCGTCCTTATTAAATGGCATATCACACTCTGGGACGACCAGACCAATCGTTCCTTTCTGTCCCGCACGCGACGCCATTTTATCACCGAGGTTTGGTATACGTTCCTCGCGCACTCGTACTTTGGCAATACGAGTACCTTCTTCACCATCTGTAATAAATGTTTTATCTACAATGCCTAGTTGCCCCTTTTTGGGTGTTTTTGATGCATCCTCGAATGAATCCGGAGTTATTGATGATGCTGTCGCCAATCCAATAAGTACGGTTTTCTCAGTTAATTCGGTATTTTCACGAATAATGCCATATTCATCGAGTTTACTATAATCATATCCAGGCTTTGTACCGATTACCCCGACCTGTTTTTCGATATTAGTAAATGTGGTTTCAAATGTGGCATCGCTGGTTTTACTCTTTTCCTCATGAGATTCATATGTACTGTAATACGTCGTTCGAAATAATCCACGCTTTAATGCACCCTCGTTGACCAGAATAGCATCTTCTACATTGTATCCGGTATAACACATAACCGCAACTATCGCATTTTCACCATAAGGATTTTCTTCATTATTGATATGTTTCAAATAGCGAGATTTGACTAAGGGTGTCTGTCCATATGATAGTACAACTGATGTTTTATCCATGCGCACCTGATGATTGGTATGATACATTGAACTCGCCTGTTTGGTTTGACCGCATGAAAATGAATTACGTGTTGCCGGATTGTTTTCAGGAAAATTAATTAAGTTACTCAACACACCGAAAATAAGTGACTCATGTATTTCAAGGTGAGTATGACGTTTGGTTTTGTTTTTCTCTAATTCGCGCGAGTTCATTGCTATCAATGATCCTTCGGTTTCATTTGTATCGATATAATCGATAATCGCTTTTTCTTCCAAAAATCTCTGTAATTTTGCAGGGTTTGCTTCTACATCGATGTTTTCATACAGTTCATTCAATTCATACATATTATACTCATTAGGGTTGAATTTGTCAACCTTTTTGCGATTAAATCCAGTAATTAAGTCATTCCATGTAAATTTATCGTTATCTAGGTGCTGCTTTATTAATTTATTGTCATATGACATTTTTCCGGTTTCCTCGTCGCGATAAAAGATTGGACGACATATGCGCCCACCATCAGTGTATATAAAAATGGTGTTGTTTTTTACATCAAATGTAACACTGGTATAAATGGGAATCAATGCATTGCGTCGAAATAACTTCATTTTTTGAATGGTTTCAACCGGTTCATATACGGCTCCTGCCCAATGACCATTTACAATCACTTTTGTTATTGAGGATAGTAACTTCGGTGTACATTCTTCTAATAATTTCATGCTCGCTTTTTCTCGCAACCATTTGATAATAATCTCTCGTGAATAACCCTGACTTATATATGCAGCAATAGCCATGTGTTTATGCAGTCCAATGTTGCCACCATCCGGGGTATCAATCGGGTCAAAGAACCCCCATTGTGTATTATGTAACACTCTGGGTCCAACCACCTTTACACTTGCATCTAACGGCAGGTTTGTTTTGCGCAAATGACTCAACGCAGAGTAAAACGTAAGACGGTTCAAATCCTGAACAACACCTATGCGTTTTGTGTGAGCTGTCGCACCCCAATTACCATTAAATGCGGTTTTAAACCCGGACTCTACTGCTCGTTGATTAAATATCTCTTTATAATTTTGCTGTACAAGTCCATACAAATTATCTGCATATAGGGATTGATTAAAAAAGATTTTTTCTTCGAATCCCAGATGGATTTGCTTCTGTTGTATAGTATAATATTCGCGGAATAAATCATACATAAGTGTTCCCACCAACTCGATTCTCTTATACTTAAAATTATCACGATCAGTTGGCTGTTCAATTCCAGTATAGACGGACAACAACCGGAATACAATATTACCTAGGTAATAACCCTTTTGTAAAAAATTCATTTCACCAACATGTGGTAGAAAATAGTCCGCTAATATTTGAAGTGTATGTGGTACGGTTTTACCCTTTGTTAGTGTAGCAATATATTTAAGAGCATTGCGCTGTGTTAATATCCCTCCGGCATCGTGAACTGATGGCACAAATAAATCTACCATATCTTCATGTTTGTCTAAATCCAACAAACACATTGTGATGATTTGTTTATCGCTAATGATACCAAGGGCTCTAAATACAATAAATAGTGGGACAGGTTTACGGACATTGGGAATATTTACTACCAGATTTTTGAATGAATATTGACCGGTTGGTGCCATTAATTTTACGGATAGTGTTCGGATAGGTTTTGATACATTTTCAGATACTGACCTGATTTCGGCTGAATATAGGTAGGTGTCATCATGAACATCGCGTATATATAACATGTTATCGCCAAACTTTTCCTGCGATACGACTGTTTTTTCTTTTCCTCCTATAATAAAATACCCGCCCAAATCATTCGAACACTCACCCATAGTATGCCGAACTTCGCGCGGTAATCCAGACAATATGCAATGATTTGAATGAAGCATAATCGGGAAACGTCCAAGGAAGATTTTATCCAGGATGAGTGTGCGTTTCTGTGTATTTGACGTAACCATAGATTGTGCGGTTGCTTCTTTGAAAATCGCGGCTTCTGCTGGTGTTAATTCTACTTCAGTACGCTTTGCCCGTTTACGACGTAAAGGTCCCTTTCCACTACCTCCAGCAATTTCTGCTTCAGTTTCTTCTAATATAGTGTTCTCGTCACCAACTACGGTAGGCATTTCACCATCCTCTAAAATATCAATAAACTCAACTTCAACGTCGTAATGAACCGTGATACCATATGTCATATTACGAAGTCGCGCTTCGTTAGGATACATGAAATGCGAATTATTGTCATCATATATAACTGGTTTTCCAAAATAGATTTTTGATCCATCCTTTCCACCGAAATGCATTATGCATTGAGAACGGTAATCATCTATTTGCGCGTCGTATCTAGTTTGAATACGAAGTGGATTTTTTTCTTTGAAAATTTGGAAAATACCCTGTTTGAAAAAATCATTGTAAGACTCAATGTGGTGTCTTACTAAAGATTGTGGATTGTCTTCAAAATATTTGTTTATCACTTTCCATATGGTCGTGTTATCCATATAGTCGTTTATATATAAAATAATAGTATATATTTTTATGTTGTTTATGTTGATTCTAATACATGAAGTATAAATTGTCCAATCTTATACTATTTAGTAAAACACCCCCAATCATAATTTTTTCTTATTATATACTATAATTCACAATGAACGATCTTATGGATACCCTCTTTGGTCCTCTTGACCGCAAGTACTGCGACTATTTCTTTATTTTGTCCATCTTTGGATTTGTGCTATTAGCAATTTTGCTGATTTCTTCTCTTTTGGTCGGCATCACAAAGCGTAAGGGACTCGAGTTCTACTTACAATCTTTGTCAATTGCCGTTGGATATGCCATTTTCTATTTCCAAAATAGATTGTTGCATTCTATGTGCGCAGGTACAATGAATTAATTATTTAATCGTTTTAATTTGAAATCATTTTTTTCCGTATAATATAAAAACCGCAATGGATATTTTATATTATAGCAACTATTGTAAACATTCACAGAGTGTTATACAAGCTTTAGTCAAAAGCAACTTAACTGATAAACTCAGTTTTATTTGCATAGACAAACGATCACGTGATGCAAATACCGGTCAAAATATGGTAGTATTAGAAAATGGTAGTAAGGTTGTCATGCCACCCAATGTACATAGTGTACCAGCATTATTGTTAATAAATGAACAATACCGCGTCGTTCTTGGTGACGATATATTACAACGACTCCATCCTCAAATGAAAAATAACATGGTCAGTGCACAATCCGTTCCAGATGAACCTGCCGGATATTTTTTAAATACGTCTGCTGGTGGGACGAATATATTATCAGAGAAGTTTACTAGTTATGACCTGTCACCAGATGAATTAAGTGCAAAAGGGAATGGTGGAAGACGCCAAATGTATAATTATATGTCGGCTCAGGACGATATTAACGTGATTAATACACCACCCGATACGTATAGACCAGATAAAGTATCGAACGATGTGACATTAGATACATTACAACAATCACGTATGGATGATATTGGACAAAGTGGGCAACCCGGACCTGTATTAAATATATAGCAATGTCTGCATTCGTGTATATGATTATTAGCATATTAATCATATAAAATTATAGTTTTTCAATAAATACCTGCGTATTACATCCACCTAACACTTTTATTTTTTTATGATACCCTGATAAAAACCCATCAATCCCCCTTTGTGTTAAATCTGGACCCCCCCATCCATAATCATCAAATATCATTATACCTTTTTGTTTTAATTTTCTAAAACTTAAAACTGCATCTTCCATTACATATTCTGGTTCATGATTTCCGTCTATATAAATAATATCAAATAATTCGTCTTGAAATTTAGGTATCTCGTTGTTAGAATATCCCCGGTTGATTATTATTTTATTCTTATCTCCAGAATTTTCAACGTTATTCATAAATGAGTTGTAAATAGTCGGTTGTTGCTTTTTATATTCAGAATATTCACTATAATCTTCCCATGGGTCTATGCAATACAATTTGCTATCATTATGCAATCCATATGTGGTAGCCACCGATAAAAGGTTCGCACCATAAAATGAACCTATTTCTAGATATTTTATTGGTTTATCTTTATAAATATTGATATCAACGTGCCTAAACCAGTTATTTGATAAACGATATTTAATTCCTTCGAACTCGGTTGTCATATAACTATTTATTAGATACAAATCTGTATATTTACTATTTATTAGATACAAATCTGTATATTTAACCGCGCAATAATTAGTAAAACGTAATGTTCAAATATTTAAAAAGAAATTCTATATTCAAAATAGATTAAATATAATTGATGTAATTACCCATATCGATATGGATAATTATTTAACGCAATGGAAGAGTTTAACTACGGATACCTCTTTAAAAAATGTAATGAGTCACATTGTAACTCCATTTTCGCCATACTTTTTTTGCGATCATTATATTGGCACCGAAGCACAACAATTTAACATACCTATACCAGATTCTATACATAATATATTGCTTACGCGAGATTTGTCTACTATACGTGAAGGTGATTTTGTATTGTGTGAAGTAAATTATTTCCAAATATTTTGTACAGAAATATTACCAAAAATACAAACCCCGGATTGTATTAGTTACATCACAGTGGAATTTACCGCAGATACATCGGTCACAAACGTCAGATGATCTGTTAAAAAATGATAAAATAATTGGGTGGATTTCACAGAATCCAATTTATTCAAATGAAACAAAATATGTGCCATTTCCATATGGTATTTGCCATATTAATGTAGTAGAATATATGCAACATTTTGTATGGGATGGGTCAATTACAAAAATACACAACCTTACAAATATGCATTCTAGTGTTCATCCACATTTACCAAAAACACATATACGGTTGCAATATGAAAAATTAGGCAAAAAAAGTGGTCCAATGTTACCATACAATGAATTATGTGAAACTTTACAAAAGGCGGAGTTTGTTATATCAACAATTGGTGATAGAGATGATTGCTATCGACATTATGAAGCCATTGGATTGGGTGCAATACCAATTTCGAATATAAATAGCCATTATAAAGCAATTTTTGGCAATAACATGCATTATTCGGTTCCGGTTGAAATCAATGAGTTTGTCACATGTAATACCGTACCAATTGAGTATCATGAACCAAATAAGGAATTGATTTTTATATCATATTATATAAAAAGAGGTTAAATATAATGCTGTGAAATTGTATATAGTATAAATGCCGATTGCATTTGATTTGGAAAAACTACGTCAACAACACGATTGTGAAGTATATTTTGAAACAGGATTATATGACCCACGTGAAAAGGTTAGCATCCGCGACGCCATTAACTCCACATTTAAAAAGATATTCAGTGTTGAAATTCGCAAAGATTGGGTAGATATGGCAAATGAAATATTTACACAGGAGATCACCGGTGGGAGATTGCAACTTATTAACGATGATAGTAATTTTATTTCCAAACATCTGGGCGATGCTGATTTCCAAATGAAAACAATGTTCTTCTTTGACGCACATGTAGACAATGCCAATATACATACTCATATTAATCAGTGTCCTTTGTTGAATGAGTTAACTGCATTGAAAGGATTATCGCGAAAAGATCATGTTATATTAGTGGACGATTTGCGCATTTTAAAAACACCTTTCCCCTGGAATGAACGCAGCTACGGCAATCTAAATTTTATCGACAAAATCAAAGAACTTATTTTAGAAATAAACCCGAAGTATGTGTTTTCTAGTCTCGATGGTCATATCAAAGATGATGTATTAATCGCGTATATAGAATAACGAGTAATATCAATATAAACACTAATCTGGTATACTATGTAATATGCCAGATAAGACTACACTCAACAAGGCTTTCAATAAGCTGTTTTTTGATTTTTTAGATGATATTGTTACCATCTATCCGGATAATACCGAAATCGCTACAGCACGTACCTCATTTATGTCATTTAAACAGATGAACCCCACCATTATTATAAAGTCCTGGTATAAATTCGTATATCTACCGTACGCAGATGTTATTAATAAAGGGGATATAACGTTCTTTTTTGAAAAGGACTATAATGAGGATTTAAAGAATACCCCAGGTAGCAAAGAAATCATGAAAGTGATTAACGAAATTCGTGGTCCAATTCAATCGATGGATGATACAAACAAATCTCATTCTGCCAACTATATTTTGAAGTTGAGTAAGATTTCTGAAATGTATAGCTCCATGTAAAAATGTGTATTGCTGGTTAGATCCTAGATAACTTTTATGTCGAAAGTTATCTATTGTTATGAAAACAAAATTTACAGTTATCGGTAACGTTGCCCTTTACGATTTTGTGGTACGCTTTTTAAGCATGCCATTTTAAATCTTCGGGTGTGTATCAAATATATTGTTGCAAATATAATTTAGATAGATAGTATATATTTTAATATTCAATGGATAGTAATCCGGATCAAGATGAAATAGATGCAGCGAGTCCAATTGTTGTGAATTCTCCTGATAATTCGAATAAATCAATTACTTTAGAATTAGGTGACATCATTGAGGTGATTTCTCCCGCAAACGATACAATGCATGAAACCACTCTGTTTATTAAATATGTTGATAATCAACAAATAACTCTAATCAATGTTGCTACACTAACTGAATATCAGTTGAATATCGACGATAAAGGCGGGCTATCTGACGAATCTATTATTCAAATAAATCTATTAAGCAGAAGTGACGACAAAGGGTATGCTCGGCAAAATAATTTATTACCAAAGGCATGGATTCATATTCATATTGGTGGTGATATCCCTGCCATTATTACGGGTGAGATTACTAATTTAGAGGAGGACATGATTGAAATCATTACATATCCTGAATTGAAAACCATTTACATTGATTTCAAATATCAGGGAATCCCGATTGATATACCGATTGAACAAATTGTTATTCACGAAAAACCTGCTGCTTTAAATAAGATCGGTTCGCTTTCCTTAATGCGAGCTGGATTGGAAGATGGCGAAATATATGAAATGCCCGACGAAGAACTCGCGTCCATCGAGTTTACAGATAGTGGTGAGTCTATTATTCGTATTCCAGAAGATAAAGAGTTGGAAAAAAATATACACGATGTGTTACGTGACCTATATGTAGATGCCAGTACCATTATGGTCGACGAAGACCTAGGTGAAGTGATGCACATGGTTGAAGTTCCTGAACATGAACAGCGATTCGGCATTGATATTCAGGTGAATGATATGATGGACGAATTATTATCTACTATACCCAGCAATGACCGAACCAAACAGGTTATGGATAATATTCACAATATAATTGAGAAATATAAAATATTAAGAATGCAGTTTTCAAAATTTGATGCAAACAATAATGTGTATGCTTCGAATCGACTGGATATTATACATAAACCTCTTGTACAACATATCATGAAAATGGATGTCCGTCTACGATGGTTATTGCCTGTTGTAAAAATGCGAAAAAAGGTTTATGATACCGGAAACAGCGCCGCAGTGGAAGATGTTGCTAATGAAATGTCGGCGACTGCTGTCCGTGCGATTCAATCAATACAAACCGATTATTATGAACGAAATACAAATGATGACGCAAAGGATTACGCATTGATGCAAAAACGCATACAGGAGATTATGAATCCATTCGAGCCGGCAGAGGAATGTATCCATTCTACGCGAGTAATAACTGATTTGGAGGCTATTGTTGATAATCTGGACGATTTCAACAGTACGGTTTACACCAGAGCTGGATTATCAAAACGACAATATGTAATACAGCGTTACAATCTAGGGTTAACCAAACCCGAGAATCATCAACTAAAGGGTGGAAAAACGGTATACTCTCGAACACAAATGACAGAAGATGATACGTTGTGTTTAAAATCATTGGTTATGTTGCCCGCATCTGTTATGCGGTTCTCTACAGTAGACCTACCTTCTACCAATATGCTTGATCGTGCATCATTACATCATCAATATTTCATGTTATTTCGTGCACTGCGTAAAAATACTGAAATTATACCTCATGTCATTGAGGATTTTGAAAAGGAGTTAGATCATGAGAAACTGGAAGCTCAAACTAAACGTACTATTATGACGGGAGTGAATGAATTTATATTGGGCGACGGTGAACACATGGACAAAGAAGAGAGATTTGAGAAGTTTTTACAGTGTATTATCCCACAAACCCGATCATTGATTAAAATTTTTCACAACTATATTCAAAAGAAGATGTCCATGTTGAGTGTGGTTCAACGGTTGGAACCATTCATGGTGTACATGAATGATATTTCTTATCCACAATACAAAGAAATTCGTTTTTTCATAAAAGGACAAATCAAAGATTTGAAAATCGCCATGGAAAAGGACTCAATCACCTTTAGTAAGTTGAAAAACACGAATTATGATGTGGTTAGAGAACCCAATGTCATATTGCGTTTGCTCGCAGAGAAAAAGGATATTGCCGATTCATTTTTCCAACTGTACAATATAAATAATACCGACGCTTCAAATGTACCTGCATCTTCCCATGAAATGTTATATCAACTATTAAGTGTGGATAATGGAACATTGTATATGGATGCGATTACAACTATTTTAATTTCACTCATGACACCAACCAACATGATGAATGTTTTATCCGAACCGACAATAGATGATATGACCGATATTGAGAAAATCCAGTCGGCAGATTGTCATACTCGGTATCTGGCAAAAAAATACTCATCGATGAAGGAGATGCAGAAGGATAATAATGTAGATGTTATTTATTTCGATGAGGAGTACGATGATACCCAATATAGCATCCTTACAAAATATAAGGATGAACAGAAAAAGTTGTCCCCAGATGTATTCATAGAGTTCTTGGCGGAAAATTTAGTACAACGCCACGAATGCCCAAAATACATGGCAACTGATTTGGCGAAAACCATTATTGCTAAGAAAAAGGAAGTAACCGATGGACATTATGCGTTATTAGAAATAAAGCCGCATTTGAAGGAAGGTATCGATGAATCTAAAATGAGTGAAAGTGACAAAGATTCCATGGAAACGGAAGCCGATATTCGTAAAAAGGTTTTATATTATCGACGTTTAAAAACGAATTGGGTCGTTGATGATGAAATTGACAATGAGACATTTATTGATACACCAACTCTGTTTTGTAATGTTAGTAAAGAATGTTCTCGCACGAATAACACCAAAATTTGTGAATCTGGTACAGATGCCAGAATCCGTATTAAAAATACCACCAAGACGTCGATGATTACAGAGTTTGATAAACGTTATCATAAGTCAGTCGATGAGATTGAACAGGAGCTGAAAGATAAAATTGCGTATCACGTGAAGTTGTTGAAACGTAATAATATGTTACGTAACGTACGTGAGTATAAAGCAAATAATTTGGCATATGAGATCGGTAAACACGTCAACTCTGCTGATATAATAGTGTCGCCTCATTTAAAGTTGCGCAATGATATTATGGGTCAACCTGATTTTACCAAAAAACAACATGATATTTGTAGATTTGTTGAACAATACGGAAGAGAACCATTGGTCGAAAGATTAAATGAATCAGCACATTGGTTCTACTGTAAGGATACTAACACCAAATTGTTTCCTCTTTCTATTTTCCAACTCGCAAACACGTTTACAATGGGTGGTGATTATCGTAAAAAACAGGATGAGATTTGTGCTCGGGTCGGGGTTATGAGTGATGACGGTGATGCGATTGTAGATAGAGAAAGTGGGGAGGTTATTCGACAGATTGACTTCAGTAGCGAAGACGGGTTTGATGAAGCTGGATTTCGTACTACTGCCCATGCTTTATTAGAAAAAGATCTAGGTGATACATTAATGGCTACTAATACGTCTACCATGAAGGTTCGGGTATTTGATAGCGAAGTTAGCGAAATGATATACAATATTGCAATCACGTTAACCAAACATATAAATGTTCCATTCGATACGGTCGATGAATTTGTAATGCGTCTTTCTACCGAACTAATTAGTAAACATATATTGTCTGGTGCGGCGTACGGACGTAGGTCAGACGCCATTCGGGCAGATACAGGTAAGTCATTAGGACCTTATATCAAATATAGAAACGAAAACATTATTAATATAGTTGCTAGTGTATTATTTATTAGCATACAGACAGCAACACCCTCTTTTTCTGTGAATCGGTCATTTCCTGGATGTGTTCGATCATTTACAGGATATCCTATGTCGGGTATTGAAGATCTCAGTGGCATTCATTATATTGCATGCATTGTCCATCGTTCGAAAAGCTCAATTAAACCGTGGGATTCCATTCAAAAGATAAACGCTGAAAAAATAAGTAATAGCATCAAAACCCTGATTGCAGATCATATTATGAAAAGAAGCGATATGGAAGAATTATATATCACGAAACGCCTATATAATGAGTTGAATCCAGATAAGTTGATACCACCGGGTCTTAATATTTCGAAATGGTATCATTTTATGCCAGCCGTCACACCATTCAGTGTTATTAAAACATTGCGACCTGTTTCTGGCGATTTTAAAACCGAACTGTTCGCAACCATTAATAAGGGTAGTTTGGATCAAATGGACATGATATCACTGTTAAAAAGTCGCATAACCGCATTTGGTTATGGTATAGTTGAAATAGTTAATAAAGTGGTAAAGGACAAGGAGTTGTTACTACAAACTGCCAGCCGTGTACCATATGTAGAAAATGCATGTTGTAACGAGATGAATGAGTTAATCAAACCTATGATTTATTTTAATGATCAGGACGGTAATATACAGGTGTTGCTTCAAAAATCACGCAATATGATTAAGCTGCATCGATCTATCAAAAGTCTTACAATGCCCCCGTCATTTTATCATGCGGGTGCCACGGGTCTGTTACATCCAGATGTTCCAACAGGTAGAATGGAAGAGAACATATATGCTGCGGTTATTTTTTATTGCAATTTCGATAAACAACTTCCTATTCCAGAGGATTTAAAGCACATATGTAATACAAAACCTGCTCAATATAACCCCGAATGGTCAATGCTTGAAAAGATGGAGTTTATGAAACGCAACGGCAACCGGTATGATGTTGATACATTGAATAACCTTATGCTTACAGTGAATCAACGTAATATTGTTTCCATTGATAATCAACCGAACGTTGATATTGTACAAGGGTTAAATGAGATCATTGAACACCTGGATAGAGTTGATTCTAGTTTATTTGGCGAACGATTACTTGAACATTTACGTGGTGTATTGAATCAATATAACCCCAAACAAATGCATGATACTGCATCTGTGGAGTTAAACAACTTTACCGATTATTTAACTACCAGTAATCAACTGTTATATAACAAAATCATGGCATTCTTTGATGATTATGGTAACTTATCGAACGCGGATTACAATAAACTAAAGGATTTTTTGATGAAGTTGAGTGATTGGAATGTAGATAAACTGCATGGAAGCAAAGAACATTTATACGACGAGGGGTTATACACTGTGATTCAATATATGCAAAATGCGATTATTATGATCGCCAAGTTTTATCCAACCATGTTAATTAATAAGGCAGAGGTGTTTAAAACCGTCCCGAAACATTGGGGGTTAGCAGAGGAGCATGTAGCCGATATTGATGTGTTTTTGAATAAATATTATGATAAGTTGGAGACATTTCGAGGCGACACCACATTGATAGACGCATTAAAGGGTATTGATATACAATTGGCTGATATGAATATATTTATTAAAAATATTCCGGTGCAAACCGATATACAACGTGAGATTATTGACGAAGATGGAAAAAAACGTGTGATTTCGTTTTATTCCCTGTTTGGTAAAGAAACCCTCTATCTGTTGTTTACTCATTGCTTTTATTTAACCATGTGTAAATATATTGATGCAGGCGATGAACCAAGTATTATCAGTACAGACATTCAAACTAATAAAAAGGCAATTAGAGAACAAAACGCAGAATTATCACATGCATCCACCAGTATGGGAGCATTGCCTTTGACTAGCGAACATGACGATACTAGTATCACCGAGGTCCAGATTTATACAGATTCCACCAATCTCGATATTAAAACCAGAGTGGCTTCCCTTCTTCATGCATTTTTGCAAATTGAAATGACAAATAAAAAGGAAACGAATTATTCATATGATGATATCATTAAAAAGGTTAATATGGCAAAGGAACGTGAGAAAAAAGGGTTTGTTGATTACTTAGGTAATATGAGCATTGAGAATAGAAAGGCAGAGAATCTAATGAAGAAATACAGACTCGGTAAATGGAATGTCGGTCAACAACGTGGATTGGTACACTATGACAAGGATACTTATATAAGAGAACGTGGTGAAATGTTCGAACAATTAAACGAAGATGTTGCCGGAAATAATCACAATGTGGTTAGTGAATTAAGACGCGAAATTTATGATATGGACGAGGAGGATGAAGCCGATGCAACACATGACGCCGACATGGAAGCAAATAACATACAGGGTTTAGGTGATGATTATCAGGATGGTGTAGTATATGAAGAAGATAGAGAAGAATAAGAGAACATATACGCCATATTATGTAATACTATGGTATATGAATCAAACTATTACTTATATTTGCATTGGTGGACTTGCTGGTATATCTATGGGTATTATTGGTATGGGTGCAGGTATAATAACAGTGCCATTATTAGTTTATAATGGCATGAGCATGAAACAAGCGGTTGGTTCCAGTTTATTAATGCAATTGTTACCACAAAGTTTACCAGGCGTAATGATGTATCATAGTCGCGGACATCTTGATATAATCAACTCATTATGGGTAATATTGGGTTCTCTTATCGGTATCGCAATCGGGTCATGTTTGACACTATCTGGTGTCATTACAGAGGAAATGACATATAAGTTATTGACCATACTATTAATTGTAATAACCAGTGTATTTGTCAACGACCATCTATTATAATCGTCAATGGTGTAATTTAGCATGGAAATACCCATAATTTTTTATATTAGTAATATAACTAATATAAATATGAATTCGATGAAAGGATTTGTTCATCACAACAAGGTCAACGTTGCGATTTTATTATTTGTGGTGTTAGCGTTTACTATTCATTACAATCAACCTGTTCTTTTATATACAGATGATGGTGGATTTCGGGAATTCGGGGTGGGATATTCACACAAGACCGTTATTCCTATTTGGTTAGTCATTATATTATTGGCAATATTTAGCTATTATGCGGTTTTATACTATTTAGCGTATATGTAGGTAAAAATACATACAATTATATAGTATATACCATATGGGATTTCCACATCTAATAGAGAACGGTGCCAGTTTTTATTTACAAGGAACTCTACAAAAATGCCATGAAAATCGTGTAAATTTATATTATTATGTATTTAATATATCGGTTCTCTTATTCTTCATTTTAACTGTTGGAATTATATTATATTACTGTTATAACAATAAGCCTAGTGATTATGACCGTCATCAAACTATGTTACGTGATCAAGAATTTATTGCTTCCAAAATACAATATTATCAGGAAGAGAACAAGCAATCCAGAGAACAACATTCGTCGAATATTACTGATTTGCCGTCCATACGAGTATAATATATGTATACGTTATATATATTATAAGTATTTATGAACATTATTAATGAACAACGAGAACTTACTATTGCAAATAATAACACTGGAACACAGCAAATTCGGGATGTTCTCGAAAATACCAACAAACTAATAACCTCATTGGACTTTCATGTTCCATTACACGGCGATTTGGATTTTTCGGTGGTAAAAGAACTCGGGTTTGGACTCGTACGTGAAATACGAATCCCGGAAGGCGATGTAACTAGTGTGGTGAATCTACCTGACAATCTTATTAAATTTAGTTGTATTAAGAACTTATTAATAACATTAGAGAACCTACCAGAAACATTAGAAGAGATAGACGTAAATGCCAACTATATAGGCGATTTAAAACTCGCACATTTGAAAAACATCCGGATTGTAAATGTGGCGTCGAACAAATTAACCGATCTATCTATGTTACCACCATCACTGGTAGAATTACATTGTGAAAATAACCATATATTGGAATCAATTCATCTCGGTGGTCTTAAAAACCTTAAGGTTCTCCATATATCTAACACGGGTGTCCATATTATACATGATTTTCCTGAAGGCGTAGCCGACTTTGACGATGAAAATACACCTAGTATCGTTTATCGTAATGCAACTGAACTACCAACACAGAGAACGAATAAACAGGATAAAGAAGACGCCGATTTACGTCGCAACAAAGACTATGTTGAGGCATTAAATGATTATTTTAAATTGAAGAATACATATGAAACCGACTTATCCAAAGCTAGACGTAAGCTGTTCTCGAAATCTCGTTCCAAAAAAACGGGAAAACTGGAAGCACAAAAAGCGAAAGTGCCATGTGTAAAATGCAAACGACCCGTTGGAACCATTTTTCAATCAAAAGATCATAAATATATTGCCATATGTGGCGACACTGTAAATCCATGTAAATTGGATATACAGATTTATACGGGAGAATTCATAATGTATCAATATTTTATGCTCGATACTACAGAAAAATTGGAAGGGGTGAAACAGGATATTATTCGCCAAAAGTTAAATACGTTATTTGGATATCTTACTGAAGAAGAATCGATTGCAGAATTCAAAGATGCACTAAGCAACTATAATGCAGAAAATGAGTTGTATAAAATAATGATCGATAAGCATGACGACATATTCAATAATGAAACGAAAAACGGGTTTATCGAGAAAAAAAACGAAGCCATTTTTAGATTAAATGAATCAGTACAATCCCTTTTATTGGAATACAAAACAACCGCTAACCCTGAGCTGCTACAAGAAGCCGTGCGAACACAATATGAACAGACAAATGCCGAATCGAGAAATCTACGTATGTTAAAACACAATATAATGGAGATGGATACACATATATCGAAATCGGTTGATGAAAAGAGTATCATTTCATTAGACAAGGAGTGTATGATTGATATAAAAATAGGAACAGACAAAGACGTATTTATACACACACTAGTACAACACCCCGCAACATTATCCGAACTTGAATATTCACTCGATGAGCCACCCCGTGTAATCAAATTTATTCAATAATACAATTGTAACATCCCCCCCCCAAACCTAACGATAAAATAATATAAAGATTTTATCGTGTTATTTATCATGAATAATATAAAACTGACATGTCCACAATATATATCAAACACCGCGTATTTTTCATTGGTGTGGATATTCCAATGTATGTATGTGTCTGTCTACTATAAATACTATTTATTAACAGCCATGTTGACCGGATTAACCGGTACAAGTATATGTTATTGGGGGGATTGTACCAATACTACAGCTCGCCAGGTTGACATGATATTTGCGACAACCACATTGGGTGTAAAGAGTTATATTGCGATCACTGATTTTGCAACAACATATAAATATATTTGGTTTGTATCATTATTTATATCGACCCTTTCTTATTTTGTTAACGATAAATATGTGGAATACAAAATATTTGCTACTTATTCTAATTTATACATATCGAACGATCGTCTGTCATCGCGACAGCAATATACCAGTATTATTAATCATCCACCCGACATAATTCGCATGTATTATATTTCAACGGCTATACACATGTTTTTTATTCATTTTTTACCAACCGTCACGTTCTCACTCTGTATTATTATGACAAACCGTTAACATTGGTTGTAGTTGGAAACACCATCCCATAAAATGGCATTTGTATTTACCCATGTTGATTTAGCACAGTCACTCGACATTCCTTGTCCCCCCCATGACTCCTCATTAAAGTCGATCGTTGCTGGTACTGACGATGTACCAGAACCGGTACTGGCAGTATATCCGGGCACACATGTTCCATTTGTTAAACATGTAGTGTCATATGTGGCGGACCCTAATAGTGATGCAACTGTACCAACATTCTGTTTTTCATCAAATGCACCACTACTATCTGTTGGTATAATACACTTTCCACTAGCATCAGCCTTCCATAAATCCGGACATGTATTTTTCACTGGGGGAAAAATGGTATCAGATTCAGGACGATCACCTGTCATACGTGTACCAATATATGCTAGCAATAATATAAGCATAATAATCGCAATCACGATAACAATAAAATAAAACCACTCCATTATATACTATTGCCACAAAATATTATATAACATTTTTTATTACTAAATATTTAGCCTGTTTGCAAATTTATTTCGTATTAGACATTATACATACATCATGAATCTAACCAGCATGGATATTTATGAGAATAATAACATAACCAATGGAATTGTTCCTCATAACGGACGAGTGAATATAGTTGATCCCCCTTCCTTTGAAACCCGGATTAAAATGCAGGAACGCATTGGTATAAAGAATAAAACGAGTGAATACAGAGAAGCCCTGGCTGGAGAATTGGAAACAAATATACTTTCCACCGTTTATTTTTCAGCGGATAATATTCAAATCGTTCAAAATGGATTACGTGCGGGCGTGTATAAGATGTCTGGAAATAATTATGTGGTCGCTCCACAAAACATTGATGTATTGAAAATAATTATGCGTAGTATATATTTGCAATATGCCGAGTATGACAAGAATAGTGTAAAAAACGAGGTTGTACGCCTCAATAAAATGGTATTGGATTACGCAGTGCCGAATGTATACAATGAGGTGGTTGGTTACGTAAAGTATCGCGAAGACCAGAGTACATTGGTTGTTCCATTAGAGCTACCTAGACAATCTGATCGCGAGTACAAACAATTGGAATTAAAACATTGGGTCTAATAATTCCGTTACTCGATTCGATATGTGTTATATTATCGAATCGATGATTATTGCTACAATACGTTTACACTGATGACCATTTACACCCGTTACGATTTGCCACGATGATCATCTTAGTTGGGGAACTACAATCCCTATATGAATCATCCGCATATTTAGTGTAATTGAATAATTCATTGTATACATATAATCTATATTACAATGAATGCAATCCCGGTTAATTATACGGTTGATGGTCATAAACTGTCCATTATTAATATGGAATCCAAAAATGTATATATAGGCGGTTTTATTGATAATGGAGGCATACATGAAACCAGAAACAATTGTGGTATAAATCATTTACTTGAACATATATTAGCAGATGCATGGAAGAAGTGCAATAAACAATCCTGCTTTTTATTTTGGAATAAACGTCCTGTAATATCCAACGCAGAAACACATGAATCATTTGTTAAATATTATATAATTGGTCTGCATAAAGAGTTACAAACCATGATGGAATATATATTTGAAAGTATTTTAAACCCGGTCATTACTGAAAAAAACGTAACTGATGAAACCAAAATAGTATTGAACGAGCTAACTGGGTTAATCGACTCGCCCTCAAACCAATTACTACATAAGATGAGTAATATTATATACAATAAAAACGGCATTATAAATAACAGTGATTATAAATTACAAATTACAAATTTACGCAATATTAAAATGAAGGATCTTATCGACTATTATAAACGGCATTATCTTCCAAATAATATAGTATTTTATGCAGTTGGCAAATTCAGCGATAAACACATTATGCAGATACGGGAAACCTTCCGCAACACAGTAAAGAATAAATTATACCCTACTATAAAAAAACCACAGATATATTACGATAATGTATTCACGTACAAATCACAGGTATTGTATCATAAAAATGCATCCGCCGAAAATACCGATTTTTCTATTACAATACCATTGACTATACAACACGCAGAGGCAAATGCATTGGTTATATTATGCAGAATTATACAGATGAAATTATTCGATTTACTTAGACTACAGAAACAATTAATATACACAGTTAGTGTCGATAATGTCCGGTTTTATTATGGAAGCGAATTGTGTATATATGGCTCATGTATTGATGCAAATATAAAACCGGTGTTAATTGAAATACTTGGTTGGTTACATAATCTACAGAATATGTCAATTGAACCGGAAGAATTAACTAGGGAAAAAGAAAAAAATACATTACATATGAACAATACAAAAATAACCCCCGAACTTATTTGCGATTTTTACGAATTGCAAAACCATTTACAATCTACATCAACCCGAAAACACCTATATACCTATCAGGAAGATATACAATCTATAGCCAATATTAAAATTCAAAATATAAAAAAACTACAAAAACGCATTTTAATTAAACATGCCGTTATTGGTTATTGTAGCAAACTAAGTGCGAATATACAATTGTCGCATATTACACCGAAATAAATAATGATGATTTCCTTTTACTTTTTTACTTTTAATATCTTCGTTACCTTCTTAACCACCGCCTTCTTTGCAGTTGCCTTCTTTGCCCCCGCACCCAACTGAATTTTTTCTCGCTTTTGCTTATATACATCATAATGCCCTGATAATGTTTTCAACTCACCCTTCCACATCTTTTCCAACGATGTATTTCTTAACACAGACAACTCGGTTTCTGTATCAGTACGCTCTTTCAATATCGATGACACATTTTCATCTGTCACCGAGTCCATGGGCATTTTAACCAGGTACTTATAATCACCGTCAATCATAGCAAACTCCATTGTTTCGAGCATCTCAGTTACTTCTACCGTCTTTTTGCGACGCAAATCTATCTTACTGCTGAGTGTTTCCTGAATATAACGAGCTCTGTTCGATAATCGTACCAACTTTTTTTCCATGTTTTGTACCAAAAACGTCTTTCGTTTGTCATACACATCTAATCGAACGTCATAAAATTCTTCGATGATTTCCGCAACACTTTCATATTTATGGAGACGACATTCGCGGTTAAACATATGCATATTTGTAGTACTGGTGGTCGATGTTAGTCTTAGCAACTTCTCCACACCATTGCTTCCATTCTCATCTTCGGTTGATTCCAAATCTACGAGTGTACCTCGAGGGAAAGTAACTGTGATGTCAATCATAACTTCAGTACAGACTGAAGTGAAATCCTTGATTGATGGACTGCTTCGCTTTCCCGTTTTGCTATTGGTTACTCCATCCATTAATGTTTCCATGAAAGTGGTATATGGCATGGTCCATGTTCCAACTGGCAATTCGGTGATTCGTATCTTATCCTCTCCTATCTTTTCATACACACCCTTAATTAAATATTTCGTATTTGTAATGCGACTGACGGTTCCCTTAAATCCTTCATAGTAAGGAACGAAGTCGATGTCTGCATTTGATTTGCCTTCCAGCTTATTCTTCAAATACTGAATAATAGTAACAGGATTATAGGATGCAATATTACACGAGAAACCCGTACCAATACCAGAAATACCATTGATCAGGGCAAACGGTATAATGGGTACATAATAATCCGGCTCTACGATTGTGCCATCGTCATTCAAATAATTCAACACGGCATCATCCGCTTCTGGAAACACGCTACGCGTTAGTGTATTTAGTTGGGTAAAGATATATCTCTCTGATGCACTGTCATCACCACCATGTAGACGAGTACCAAATTGCCCATTCGGCTCTAACATGTTGATGTTGTTTGAACCCATGTAATTCTGTGCCATATTTACAATCGCTCCATTTAAACTGGCTTCACCATGATGATAGGCACTATGTTCTGATACGTATCCTGAGAATTGTGCCACCTTAATTTCACTAGTCAGCTTACGCTTGAATGCTGAAAACAATATCTTACGCAACGATATCTTAAGTCCATCCACCATGTTAGGGATTGACCGAGCACAATCATATGTACTAAAATGGATCATCTCATTATTAATGAACTGCTCATATTGCACAGATTGATTACTCGTGTCTAAGTAAGCATCCTTGTCATACTGTTCCAACCATAGTTTTCTATCATCTGCACGCTTCTTGTTGAATATCTTGTCAATTGTATCATCGCTCGTCGTTCCTGAATATACAAAATCCACAATCTTTTTGTGTGCGAAATACTCTTTGAATTCAGCCGATGTAGATGTACCCAATCCCTTAAAATACTTGATATTCCACCCCTTTGGTGCCTCTTCACCAAAACTGCCTTTCCATGTATTGTATTCTCCATCGTTGTAAAATAACTTCGTTTGGGTTCCCTTCTTTGCTCGTAAAATCGGGGTATTCATAAAGGATAGGAACCCTGGAATACGCGTGAGAGATGCCCATTCGCTATGAAACAGATTAATACATAACCCCTTAATATGAGAACCATCTAAATCCTGATCCGTCATATACATGATTTTGCCATAACGAAGATGTTTGTGCACATCTGCCATCGTCTCATATACGCGTCCGGTCTCTAATCCCATCACCTTTTTTATGTCGTTAATTTCCTTATTTTCACTAATTTTCTTAATTTGTTCACCGCGAACATTCAACAACTTACCTTTCAGTGGATAAATACCAATTGTGTTGCGATCCTCACTGGAGAGTCCAGATACGATGCCGGATAATGCCGAAAGTCCCTCGCACAAAATAAGAACACAATCTTTGGAATTTACTGTACCACTGTAATTAGCGTCAATCAAACTGGCAATCCCGCGTACTGATTTGGTTTTTGCACCATCTGTCTTTTTTGCCATCTTATTCTCCTTTGCCTCGATCAACGAACATGCGACATCCATCACACCCATTTTAGCAACCTTTTCAATGAAATTGTCACTTACCTGACAGGTGGAGCCGAACTTTGCGGCTGGTGTATTCATGTAATCCTTTGTTTGACTATCGAAAGAAGGATTGTCGATATCACATCTCAAAAACAGAATAAGCTGTTCCTTAATGGCTGCGGCATTTACCTTTACCTTCTTCTTTTTTTCAATATAATCACCCAGTTTACGAACAATTTGTCCCAGAATATAATCCACGTGTTTTCCACCCTTAAATGTACAGATTCCATTTACGAAGGACACCTGCATAAACTCATGATTCGGTGAAATCGCCACAGCATACTCCCATCGCTCATCTGGTGTTTCATATACTCGCTTAGTTTGGTCCTTTGTACCAATATACATGTCAATGTATTGTTGGTAATTTCTTACTGGCACCTGCGTCGAGTTACATAATACCTTTATCTTTTTAATTGAATGATCGGTAATAGCACCAATGTCGAAAATCCTCTTCTTTAAAAGAGCCAACATATCAGGGGTGATACCATTGATACCAAATCGTTTATAATCAGGCTTAAATGTTACACGGGTATAGGATTTTGATGTACTAGGTACCTTGGTAATCTTAGGTGGGTCAATTACATCCAGATTGTTGTGAAACTCCTGTACATATTTGAGACCACGAGTGTGATCAACTGTCTCTACCTTACCATAGGTAGACCAAATAAGAACCAACTTAAATCCAAAACCATTCTTGCCACCCACAATGCGCTTTTCATTTTTGTTATAATTTGTTGATGTGCGTAGATGCCCAAAAACCATTTCGGGAATCCACAGATTGTTTTCTGGATGCTTAGCTACATCTATGCCATTTCCATCATTTGCCATGGTAATCGTTCCATCATTTTCAATGGTGGTTTCAATATAGGTAACGAACCGCTTGTCTAATTTAGGCGACTGAATCATACGAATCACGTGGTCACGACAATTTACAATACCTTCATCAAACAGCTTATATAGCCCAGGAATGTATTCAATGTCACGATACTTGATTTTTCCATCAGCATCATCATATACCCATAATGATGCATCTACGTTTTCAACAGACCCGATGTAGGTATCGGGATTGTCGAGAATGTGTTGTTTGTCAGTTTTTTGTTGATATTGTTCTGCCAATGCAGAATCCCCGCTTTTCATAGTTGCTTTAGTTGAAGTAGTCTGCTTAGATGAAGACATCCTGAATATATATAATGAAATATATCGACGAAGTTCAAATCAATTTTTCAACACCTGGTAATATATGTGATTATAACCTATATGTCGCAATCTAAAAATAAATTTGATATTTTCAACTTCTGTAACGGTCAAAAAGCAACGTGTAATAATGTTACATATTCAAAGATTGTAACCAGTGGTAATGATCCATCAATGAGTGCAAAAATGCGATATTCACAATACCTACGAACCAACCGATTCAAAACAAAACGGACGACGAAACAGGCTCCGCCTGTTACTAGTGAAATTCCATACCATCACTTTGTGCAAGGACAAATATTTAACAAATCCTTGATTTAGGCATTTCATAATAATTTATTTATATAATGTATAATAATGAAACGTCCCGTTCGCGCTGAAGATGGAACATACCATCTAAAAAGTGGTAAATTCAATGAATTAATTGGTTCGCGTACACAGGTTATGAATGGTACTGCGTATAAAACTTCTGGTGATCTTAAGGAGAGTGATTTACTTATGAATAAGTGGGGGCGCATCGTGTCTGCTAAGAAACACAAGACCGCCAAAAAAGAGAAACGTTTAGAGAAAGCCGGGTTTTTTGCCAAGAAGGGTAAATTCGGTTATGTAAAGAAGTCTGCTCGCAAGGGTAGAAAGAGCCGTAAGACAAGAGGTGGTAGCCTTTCTGCACTTATGCCTGCGGATGTTACTCATTAAGATACTAATACTTATTTTCAATATATCATTCATTACAATGATATATGAGGACTTAACATATATTTGGGTTGATGTATGATGTGATGTACAATTTATAAGATATACCAATCACTTGAAATAAATTTAGATTCCATAATATATTCCTGGTAATTATCAAATATATATTTCTCAAAATATGTCTTACTAACTATTTGGCGTCGAGTACGATTCGATGACGTATATTTCGAATAATATAAATAAGCATCGTAAATAGAGACATTTCGGTACATTCCAGGGGATGATACTCGATTGACGGCAGTTGGTGCCCTCTTATATTCCGCCTGAATCGTTGATTTCATATTATCCATCGCAATTTGAATATCCAGTTGTTTATCCCACAATGTACATCGCACTCGCGAAACATATTTATCGCGCTCAATTTCAGTAGTTGGATAGTAATATGAAATTAAATCCAACATCTGCTTATCTGTTAAATGTGATACCATTTCATTCTTTATTTCACACCATTTTCGGAAGAGTACAATTATCTCGTCGATTTCTAAATCCGTCTCCATGTCATCTTCCTCCATGGTTTCGTCCCAGAAGCTTAAAAAAGTATGGATTGACGGTAAGAACTTGCTACATACACCGACAAAACTATCCAACTCTTCATTGTATTGGGATGACATTCGAGTCGATAACATTGTTTTTAAACTCTGTAAAAAGATGACAGATGGTATCTCTTTATCTGATAAATATTGCTTCCATAAATATTGCATATTTTTCCATGTAATTTGGGTTACACGCAATTGGGACGATTTTCCCGCGATAGTTGTAAGCTGATTTGTCGCGATTGTCGCATTGATCGGGTTTTCATCAAAATCAATAACATTAGAAATAAAATCGTCAACCAGTACATCAATGTCTAAATTCTTAATGTAAAATACACTGGACACCAATGTGTTATCGTTACAATAATTCTCTACATATTCATCTGCAGAATCATACCGCATAGAATAGTGACACGCCACACATAATATGTCTAATACATTATTGTTCAATATTTGACCCCAGGTTGTATCATTTTTTATGTTACTATTTATCTTAATCACTCTACAGTCTTCATATTTATGATCGTGATATTTATGTTTAAACGTTTGGGAAAGGTTACAACCGATCAACATTTGGCATATATTGTTAAGTTGTCGCAGAAAGAATTTTGCATCATTATTAATAAAATAAACATGAGATGACTGCTTCCTGAATATATTATCACCGATTACCGTCAAAAAATGCTTTGTTTCTGCTCTAGACCCAAATAACAGTGGACACATGCAATCTATTACAGACTGAATGGTTGTTGATTCTGGTATGGTCAGCAATAAACTGGTTTCGCGTATTCGTTTCATAATGTTTAATTTGGTCTTCTGTTTCCATGACATTAATATTCCATCGCGACTAATAGAACTTAATACATGGTGTAATATATCATCTTCATTATATAATTGGTAATTGATTCCATCATAAAAAAAGAAATTATCGGTAGACGAAGAATAGAAATATTGGTTGTTGTTTAAAAACGATTGGATGAAATTATCCTGCTCATTTGTCAATTCAGTCATTCGAATTACACGTTGGTTATGCATATCATTCATATTTTCAAAAATATTGGATAGTTGATTACATATATAATTGTTCACCTTAGAATACATATAAGGATTGTCTTCGTATTTGTCCAATAATTTATTTACCGCATGATGTGCGGTCTTTTTGTTATATTCCAATAATATATCGGGTTGATCTGTCATTCCTGTTATAAACGTAATATAATGTTTACTTTTTATATTACTTTTACTTATTATTTTAGATAGTTACGACACTATGGTCCTGCTTTTTATTATAATATTCATTTGTACTGTCCATCATAGAGGTCACTAGATACTTTGCCAGAATCGAGCTCGAACTTAATATTTGTTCACTCGGTAATACAGCAAACCATTGGTATTTCGGTCGGTTTAATATCTCCTCCGCTGGAATATATATACCAACAGATGTATTTGGTATGTCTAAATATGCTTCTTCCATTAAATCTTCCAATAAAATGGCTTTTCTACCAATGGTTTTAACTCCAATCATCTCGCCCCCCACTAAATTCATTTTTTGGTCTGCAATAAACTGCATGCATTTTCTCGATATTGATCCAATGAATTGGTTTTCAGTTGAAATATGTCCATGTGATTGCATGTTGTTCATATACTCAACCAACTCGAGTATACATTTGTCATTTTTTAGTGCACCCATGAAATAGGTGCTTGGTAGAAACGCGTTTGCTATTGTATCATTTGCTACATCACATGTCTTATTTATGTGTTCACATACAAATGGTTTCCCATTTGCTAAATTCTCATCGTAAAATGGTTTTAAGTTACGTGAACACACAAATGAATTTGGTACGACCATTCCACCGTATATTTGCAATAGTTTAGTCATGCCTAATTCACGACATTGTGATTTCATTGGTTCTGCCATGGTTTCCACATTTACCTCCCATGATGGTAACAAACGATTGAATGATTCGTCGTCTATTAAACATATGTTGAAATCTTCTCCACAATGGTTAATTATGGATTTGATTGTTAAGTGCATATATGGTTGATTTAAGTCGGTTGTATTGCGCGAATAAAAATCCTTCCACTTTCTTGCATTTATTTCGTATTTTGAATGAATCCATAGCTTGGGACGATTATACCCATATAATGGTGACTCATTTAATAGATAATCCTGCACTAATTTATACTCGTCGTCCGGTTCAAAATTCTGTTTGGATTTATTTATAAATGAAGTAACCGCGAAAATAGTACCAAATGCGATAATATAATGTAGTACATTTTTTTTATTGAAGAACATTGGACCTCGTTTATATAATATGATGGTAGATTTTATTCATAACTAGTTCTAAACCATTCGACATATGTCGGTGATTTATTTGTAATAGATTAAATAATCAATATTGTATTTGGATTCATTGTATTTCATTTGTGAAGTAAACATGATGGTATTTGTTTTGCAAATTTGACGAAGTACATTCGTAAACGATTTATATGTCATTTGTCGTGTAATATAGAATTGTTTGCCCACGTAATAACTTTCTTTTATTTCATTGCAAAACTCGAGCTGATAATTATGAAACATCATTTTACGGTAAGCATTCATGTCAACTAAATAATAGTTGTCTGTTTTCAAACAAACTTTGTCTAGCAAATTGTATAACGTTTCATTTAATACTGGGTATTTAAATACCTGGTTTGACATCTATCTGTTAATTAGATATATTTACGGGTTATTATATTTTATAGTACAGTTTTATCTCTAAATTACATTACCCCATTGAATATTTACACTATTGAACATACAAAAAAAACACTTCGTGTTTGATAACAATTATAAATTATGTTTTATAATTGTACGGTAAATAACTTAGTTTGTTTTTATTTATTCTGTATTATCATCTGCTGCGGCTTGTTGGGCAGCAGCTTGCTCTGCAGCGGCCTGTTGGGCAGCAGCTTGCTCGGCTGCGGCTTGTTGGGCAGCAGCTTGCTCTGCAGCGGCTTGTTGGGCAGCAGCTTGCTCGGCTGCGGCCTGTTGGGCAGCAGCTTGCTCGGCTGCGGCCTGTTGGGCAGCAGCTTGCTCTGCAGCGGCTTGTTGGGCAGCAGCTTGCTCTGCAGCGGCTTGTTGGGCAGCAGCTTGCTCTGCAGCGGCTTGTTGGGCAGCAGCTTGCTCTGCAGCGGCTTGTTGGGCAGCAGCTTGCTCGGCTGCGGCTTGTTGGGAAGCAGCTTGCTCTGCTGCGGCTTGTTGGGCAGCAGCTTGCTCTGCTGCGGCTTGTTGGGCAGCAGCTTGCTCGGCTGCGGCTTGCTCGGCTGCGGCTTGTTGGGAAGCAGCTTGCTCTGCTGCGGCTTTATCGGCAGCGGCTTGTTGGGCAGCAGCTTGCTCTGCAGCGGCTTTATCGGCTGCGGCTTTATCGGCTGCGGCTTGTTGGGCTGCGGCTTGCTCGGCTGCGGCTTGTTGGGCAGCAGCTTTCTCTGCTGCTGCTTTATCGGCAGCGGCTTTCTCGGCTGCGGCTTGTTCTGCAGCGGCTTTCTCGGCAGCGGCCTGTTGGGCAGCAGCTTGCTCTGCAGCGGCTTTCTCTGCAGCGGCTTTCTCGGCAGCGGCTTTCTCGGCAGCGGCTTTCTCGGCAGCGGCTTTCTCGGCAGCGGCTTTCTCGGCAGCGGTTGCAGCAGCGGCTTTCTCTTCTGCGGCGGCTTTATCAGCGGCATCAAGTTGAGCCGCCTGTTGGAGGAGAAATACTGTTTTTTGATCCTCAGTAGTCTTATCTATTTTCGCATTCTTAGCTTGACGACGTCCAAATACAGATGACATTAAAAAATTCATGATATATATATATAATAAATGATAATTTATACTAAATCCTACCACACCATCTTATCTTTACTAAATATCCATCCTCCCTTATTATTTGGGGGGTGGATGAAACAATTCGATCATATTACCAGTGAATAATGCGAGCTCAATGCAATCCTCATGTATCATATTAAAAATAGTAATGTATTTACATAATAATGCGGTTACCTTATACTTCAGGTCATCACTTATTAATTCGGTTATTTTGACATAGGAGAACAGATAGTCAAAAATATCAATAACAGAATACCCATAATCATATGTTTCATACATAATTCGGGTTGCGTCAACCAAATTATTCTGTTTCAAACAATGTATATAATTTTCAAAACGTTGAAACGATATAATAGAACAAATTTGCATACATATGTCTTTATTAATGGGTTTATCGTAAATGTATATTTTTTCCAATAATGAGATCATTGTACGTATAGAATGATTCGACAATGTCATAATATAATCTTTCGATTCTTCATCCATTTTAATATTTTCATCACATATAATTCGATTCATTATCTCACTAATTTGACAATGGCTTGGTGGAGGTATTTGTATTATATGTAATCGCGATTGGATACTTTCTACCACCTTTTGTACATTCGTGCATACAGATATAAACTGTATGTTGTTCCGGTATTTATCTATATAATTTCGAAACACCTGTTGGCTCTGTTCATTAATGGTATCAATGTCATCTATCAATACTAATTTCTTTTTGCCGTATATTGATGACCGCGATTGACAAAACGTTTTCATGTCATTTCGAAAATATTGTATTCCCTGTTCCTTCAAATTATTAACAAACAATATATTACTTTCTGGAAACGATGCGGTTTTTTCCAAATTGTAATATTCTCGTATTAATGCATTTAATAAGGAGGTTTTCCCCGAATTACCATTACCAACAAACAATACGTTTAATTCATCAACATCGATGAGCGTGCTTACTGCGTTTCTAAATGTATCAGTAACGCAAAAATCTTTCAAATAATAAGGGCGATATTTGCATATAAATGTAGTAGGTGCTGTCATAACACTGTATTAATAGTACTACGTAATTATATCTATATAACATTTAATCAAAATATTATATAGAACGATTATTGTAATAATAATACATAATGGGTGATTATTACGAGGTTTTGGGTATAAATAAAGGCGCAACTGAAAGTGAGATAAAAAAAGCGTATCGTACATTGTCGTTGAAATATCATCCGGACAGAAACCCCAATACAGAAGCAACTACAAAATTCCAAGAAATAAATGAGGCATATGAAACTCTGGGAGATTCTGCATTGCGAAAGCAATATGATATGAAGGGGTCAATACCAGAGGGAATGCAGTTTGGTGGTGGTGGTGGTGTTGGTGAACAATTTCAGGATTTAAACCATATATTTAACATGATGTTTAGTGGGATGCCGGGAATGCAGGGAATGCAGGGAATGCAGGGAATGCAGGGAATGCAGGGATCGCATCCTCATGTAAATGTATTCCAACATGGTCAACCTGCTAATGTTCGCTCACAATTTCATTTTTCAAATCAACTCAAACCAATCAACAAACAGATTGAGTTGACAATGGAGCAATGTTATAATGGATGCGTACATTCGATAGTGATAGAGAGAACAATCGTTTCGAACAATGTAACTGAAACAGTAACCGAAACCGAGACGGAAACCGTCTATGTAAATATACCATGTGGAGTTAATACAGGAGAAACAGTTATTTTATCCGAAAAGGGCAACATAGTGAATTCACGTAAAGGTCCAGTACATATACAAATCCGTGTTATTAATAGTGATATATTCATTCGGGATGGGATTGATCTCATTTATAAGAAAACGATCCCATTGAAAGATGCACTCTGTGGATTTACTATTGAAATTAATCATTTAAATGGGAAAAAATTTGCATTAAATAATTCAAGTAACCCATCTATTATAAAACCGAATTTCAAAAAAATAATACCATCACTGGGTATGAAACGAGAAAATACTACAGGTAATCTTATTGTGATATTTGATGTTGAGTTTCCTGAACTGTTGTCTAGAGAACAAATTGATCTTTTAAAAACCGCATTATCTTAATGGTGTATTGTATGTGATTCATATTGTATTGTAGTTTTACAAAACAATATTTTATTGGGTAAGCGCGAATGTGTTTATGCGCTAATGCGTTTCGTTGGGATTTCAACATCGACAATGTAGATCGAGTTCTCTGTCATAATAATATATTCCTTACCCACCTTGTAAATCTTAGAAATAGGACTAGTATATTCCTCTTCATTCTTCACGAGAAGCTTTTCCTGTGTTTCCTTAACGCCGATTAATACCTTGCGTTCGAGAGATTCTGTCCAATAATCCAACATGATTGGCTTATCCTCAACAATGGACAATTTGGCGGCATGTTGTAGTGTAGTGATTTCAGGCAATCTGTATCCAGACCCATCAGTAGCAGGAGTTTCTGTTGACATTATAGTAATGATTATAAGAATATAATTCTATATTACTTTAAATACTTATTTTTATAATATACATTTTTTGGACGGAAATAATATAGTTTACGCGAAATAAAATGGATATATATGTCTATACTATACATCTTCGAATCATATGAATTCTACGGTACAGTGTCAATTGATTGACATATATACAACGGTTATAATCAAATATTTAGACGCCATTAAATGTATTACCTTTATGCCCAGCGAAACTGACTATGATTGTATATTATACACTGGAATAAATATTATACAACGTATATTTGAATATACATTAATAACCCGAATGAATTTAGAAAATGCACATCATTATTCGCAAAAATCCTATGTATATTTTATCGAATATATGGAACAAATATATATAAATGGACTTTCTCATCATTTTAGTCGCAACGATGTAATCCTGTTTATATATAAAAAAACCATATTGGATATGAATAATATTAATAATGATGGGTCCAATGTGACAACGACTATGTCTAATATATTATCATTAAATGATACAAATGAAGATTTCATTAGTGATGAATGTGTAAAATTAGTAAGGGATATCTGTACATTTACCAATCGATTATTATGTTGGGAAAATACGAATATAACGACAGATGAACGTATTTGTATATGTCAACAATATTTACCCCCATGTAAGGATTTCATAAAACATATCGAATTATCATCTATATATCTAGATTACATTCACGACAAAACCTATATACAATACACTATATATTGCGAGTTACTTACTGAAATAAATACATTGCTAAAAACACCTGCATTGATCACGCGTGTTGATGAAAATATCAATAACACATTGCTTGTAAAATTTTATTTAGAGGAGGATATGTTTTATCAAAAAATTAAGGGTAATAACATGAAGGAATTCGCGAGGTGGTTATACACACCAGTTATCATATAATCATATGTTGGTTATAATACTCGGTTGATACAGTTACTATTTTCTTTCTTAGTTTTATTTTTTTAACGGTGGTTGGTGTATTGTCAGGTTGTGTATATAATTCAGTAAATTCATCATTAAGCATACGCTTAATATATTCAAACACATATTTCAATATTCGCTCCGTGCAATTTCCTACAATCAAACAACTGCCTGTTCGAAATATCATGAATGAAACCTCCGTGTACTTTTTTGTATCACCCAATTCACTCATTTTCATTGTTCTGTCTATTTTAAGAAGACGCCCCTGCTGATTTTCGGTATCGAATCCTACTTCATTATTGAAGTAGAATTTGCTCTTTACTCCCGGATAACTACATGGATCATATGCGGTTTCTATGCCATATTTTTCGCTGCGTAATATAGTGTATAATATATCACGGTTAATATAAAATCCACAATTAAAATTTGAATTAATCAGCACATTATTCTCCTTATCTGTGTCTATATATTCGACATCGGTCTCAATATATGGTTGTATGCATTCTAACAGTAGGATCTTTACTGTGTCTAACAATTTTGTATTCAACACACCCGGTATTTCTAACTTTCCAGTGTTAAACACTTTTACATGGATTTCACGAAACACTCCTTCGAACTTAAACCGAATAATCACTGCAAAACAGTTATAGAATGCATTTTTCACCTTTCCTCTACAATTCATTATGTCTTTCTTTGATATACCAATCGTGATTTTACGCTCGTCCTTATATTTGATGCGCCTGGCAGTGGGGTTATTTATTTGTTTTTTTATGTTTTCAGTGAAATATTTAAGATTCGTTGTTTTATTCTTATATTCATTAAATTCTTCTTCGCTATTGCACACTATTTTCATCTGTTTTTTTACAATGCCGTCTTGTGGAGTTCCATAATCAATAACCTGTAAATTCCAAAATACTGATGCTATGTCAATACGTTGATTTAAAAACAGTACCTTTGTTTTGGTCGATATATATAAGTCTTCACATACGGGTGGCGCTGTTGGTATTCCATGTTTAGCTTCCGGTAAATATGCAACAGGAGTCTCTGTCGCCACTGAATTGTATTGATCATCTATGAAATTGTTCCAGTCGTCGTCAACTGACATAATTAAATTCTTTATATACATCTCTCCAATTTGTTTATATCAATTTTTCATATAGGTTTTATCAGTCTCGATGTTTGTTTCATATAATCGATCGTATTATTAATGTTCGAATAATCGTTATGCAAAATGACCTCTAACTCGTTTAAAAATTGGGTCGTCATTCGCTCCGGGTGATTTCGTATAATGTAATTATAGTATTGCTTAATCACCGTCTTTTTGTCAATATTATACTGCATACTTATTTGTTGTATATATTCATGAATATTGACCCCGTCTTCACATTCGAGGGTTTGCTTCATATTTTCCCACAGGGTCGACGTTATAATGGTTGTTTGCAATCCGTCATGATTTTGATGTAACTGAATAAAATTAATCATGCTTCGAATATCTGAATTATACATTGCCTGTATTTGTTCGATCATTGCGTCGTCCATTTGTATATTTTCCTGCACAGCAATGTGTCGCATAAATGTATGTATATCCGTTTTGGGTAACTGGTTGAATCGAATACAAATAAATTCATTTTTCAATGAATCGTCTACTTTGCTAATGTAATTGCATATCAAACAATACCTTACGTTGTACAATGATGTTTGCAATAAATATTTTAAGGCATGTTGCGCATTCTTTGTCATATAATCTACCTCGTCCAATATAACAAATTTGAGCCCCTTGTTGAAAAAACTGTTTGATCTTACAAACTGGTATATGTGATTTCTTATAATATCTATTCCGCGTTCATCAGATGCGTTCAAATGTATAACGGATCCTTTACTACCAGGATTATACATTTTATTATATTCACTAATTAAATTCATGATAGTAGTTGTTTTACCGGTTCCCGGCGGTCCATAGAACAATAGATTGGGAAAATATCCGGTTTTTAATATATTTTGAAATACAGTTCTATTAGACTGGTCCAGTACAATATCATCAAATGCAGTTGGCCGATATTTTTCTACCCATGGGATGTTTTCTGTGGTCTGATTCATATTACTGTAATATATCCTATTTTCTTTCTATATTCTTATCCAACGATGAATCTATAAGAAAATTGATTTCGAGTTTAACCGGATATTTTTAAATACACGCTACTATTATAACGATGACTGATGGTTCTTTAGAAATTATTTTGGGCCCTATGTTTTCTGGTAAAACAACCCGATTAATCCAGTTGTATCAAAAATATACACAACTTAATGTAAATGTGATTGCAGTAAACTATGCAAGTGATACTCGATATCACGACAATATGTTATCTACACACGATAAGCAGATGATTCCGTGTATACAATGCATGAACCTAGCTGATATCTTACATAACGACAGTATCGTAAATAGTTCCGTTGTGTTAATTAACGAGGGGCAATTTTTCCCAGACATTTATAATATAACATTAGAATTAGTAGAAAAACACAATAAAACGGTCATTATATGTGGGTTAGACGGTGACTTTAAGCGCGTTAAATTTGGGGATTTATTAGACCTGCTACCATTCTGTGATACGGTTACCAAATTGCACGCAAAATGTCTATGTGGCAAAAAAGCTATATTCTCACATAGAATTACGAATGAAATGGCACAGATTGTAATTGGTTCGTCTAATTATACACCATTATGTCGCGGGTGTTACATGAATACAAACAAATCGGTAGAGGTGAAAGTAAGCAATTGTAGTTGTTAGTGTATATCACCAAACTGTATTAACAAACAATATAAACACTTTTTTATGATATTTACAATATTACAGAGAATACTAGTAAATGACAGAGACCATCGTAGCAAAAAAAAGAGGACGTAAAAAGAACGACGCAAAGGTAGACGAGAACAATATAAGTTATTCTATATCCTCCGCGGGAAATGACGATACTGTACCAGTCGAGAAAATCCCGAAGAAACGTGGACGCAAACCAAAGGGTGGGAAAATCATTAATAATCCAATTACCGATACGGCTGAAAATGTCAGCATTACTAATGTGATTTTACATTTAAAATGTTCATTAGATGACCTGAAATATACAACCGATAGTGATACACATATTCAATGTGATCCCATGGAATATATACCCAATCCTCCTCCTGATATTATGGCATACGATCCTGCCGATAATGGATTATTTTCCAATTTCGATAAACAAACCACCGATGATCGTGTCGATAGTATTGCTTATTCAGGTGTATCCACCGTATTACAGAAAGATAGTGATTTTGTTTGTTCAGTGTGCAAATCAAACAACGACACTGATGATGTAAACCTAGATGAAACCGACGACAATATTGACATGAAGGATGTCAACTCTAAACTAAAACAGATCAAACTTCAACTATATAAAAATAGTAACCCCGAAAAGAAATCTGCCTGTTTTTGGTGTACATATGATTACGACAATCCTACCTGTTATATACCTAAATATGAACTGGATGGCGACTTATGTGGGTATGGGTCATTCTGTCGACCCGAATGCGCAGTCGCATATTTGTTAAAAGAAAATATCGATGATTCTGTCAAATTTGAACGATACCATCTATTGAATAAAATATACGGTAAGGTTTATGATTTTAAACGCAACATTAAACCTGCTCCCGACCCGCATTATATACTTGATAAATTTTATGGTAACCTTTCTATCCAGGAGTATCGTAAACTAATGAAAACGGAACATATGTTGCTCGTTATTGAAAAACCGATGACCCGGATTTTACCCGAATTGCATGAAAATACCGACGATATGGATAATATTGGGGTTCATGGTGCACGCGGTAATGCAACCAGTCGTACTGGAGTATATAAAGTAAAACGACAAAGTGAGAAACCGATTGGTCCAAACAAAAAGGAAATTATGAAAGAAAATTTCGGTTTCTAATGGATTTATGTAGTTTTGTAAAATTACATAAAAGATTTTTGTTGTATAGATATATAATATATACTATCGCAACATGTCTACTGTTATTTCATGCAACCTAATGGGTGGACTAGGAAATCAACTATTCCAGATTTTTTCCACCATTTCATATGGCATTGATAATAACCGGTGCATTGTATTTCCTCATTCGAACCTCCTTACTACGGGTGTACATAGACCGACATATTGGGATACATTGTTACAAGACCTTATATGTTTTACCCACGCTCATGACAGTAATCATTACACATATAATATGTTATTTGCGTTCCCGCGATATGGTGAACCCGGCTTTCATTATCAAGAAATACCCACGATAAAAGATTATGCAGAAGTTATGTTACATGGGTATTTTCAAAGTTATAAATATTTTATAAATAATGAAAATGCGATATTTGCATTAATGCGTTTAGATAAACAACAATCTACTATACGTTCTGCTTATAATGAACATTTTTTGAGTGATAATACAGTTAGTATGCATTTTCGATTTGGTGATTATATGAAAAATCAACTGTCACATCCATTATTGACGTTTCAGTATTATTCTAATGCGATTACCAAACTCACACACGCAGTTGATACCCACATATCTATTTTATACTTCTGTGAAAAAGAAGATAATATTATTGTTGCCGATATTATACATAAACTCTCTTTGGAATTTGTATCGATTAAATTCACCAAAATAGATGACACCATTACGGATTGGAAACAAATGATTTTAATGAGTTGTTGCACTCACAATATAATTGCGAACAGCTCATTTAGTTGGTGGGGGGCATATTTAAACCGAAATGTCGAGAAAATAGTATGCTACCCTGATAAATGGTTTGGACCAGCATTACCGAATCATAATACGGATGATTTATTCCCTATAAATTGGTATAAAGTGCAAAGTAAGAATGATGTGTCTCATTAGAATATACCTATTTTCGAAAAATTGATTTTATTGTTTACGTAATACATATTGTATATACCCTTAATACCAGATACAATTATGGACTCTTACCAAACTACCTTTGATGCTGTCATGGCTATACCATGTGTGCAACATATTGTCAATAAAAATAAGAAATTACGTAGAGAAAACAAGGCTCTTCGTAATTTGATCCAGTCACTACCTGAATTTCGTCAACCTAGACATGTTCATCCCTATTCTACCGGTGTTGATTTGACGTCTCCATTTGAACCAATTAAGATTAAACTCGAACCAGTAGACGAGCGTAATTACGTGAATAATTCAATGAATACTGATATTCTACCAGCCCCATTGGCTGGTAATGTGCCTGCCAATATCGTCTACAATATTGAAGAAGACTGCCCTACGATCAACCATGTTAAACTTCTACCTATGCCCGATATCGATACATTAATCAGTGATCTTTCATCTGTGGTATTGACTGAAGCAGAGGAAGAGTCAAGTGAGGAAGAGGTCGAAGTAGAAGAGGTCGAAGTTGAAGAGTCAGGTGAAGAGGAGGAGGAAGAGGTCGAAGTTGAAGAGTCAGGTGAAGAGGAAGACGAAGACGAAGGTGACGGAGCAAGATTTGGAGATATTATAAATAATGATGAGGAGGAGGAAGAGGTCGAAGTTGAAGAGTCAGGCGAGGAAGAGGAGGAAGAGGTCGAAGTTGAAGAGTCAGGCGAGGAAGAGGAGGAAGAGGTCGAAGTTGAAGAGTCAGGCGAGGAGGAGGAGGAGGAGGAGGAGGAGGAGGAGGAGGAAGAGGTAGTCGACACTCCTGCTGCGGTGGTAGAAGAGGAAGAGGCAGAAGTGTTTGAATATACAATCAATGGGGTTTCATATTATATAACCGACGAGGTTAATGGGGTGATTTATGCCGTCGATGATGATGAAGAGGTTGGTGATGAAATCGGTAAATTTGTAGACAAGAAGCCTACCTTTTACAAGTAAATAAAAACAAATATATTCTGTTGACTAAAAATATATTTATCGAAAATAACAAAAATTATTATTGTACTCTGCGTGTTTTTTGTTTCTGTTGACGGCTTCTTCGTTTTCTGGTACCACCTTTGGATTTTTCAACTTTAGATTTTTCATGTGCCAATACGATAGCTAATGTGTGTTTTAATATATCATTAATTAATAATTCGTGATTCGCCGCATTTTTTGGTGCCTCTGTACGCGCATACTTAATTTCATCACTCTTTAAATATGTGTTTTTTATATAATCATTTTTGGCTAAAATTGCATACGATAACCCCAGTAGATCCTTTTCCACAGCCATGTTTTTATAAGTGATGTCTGTGTTCCATGCTACAAGTATTTTATACAAGTTTGAAGCGAATTCGTTTGTTTTGTTATTTTTCAAAAACTCGAACATTTTCGTACTATCAGTGAAATCGGTATCAATTCCAAATACGGTGTTCGATTTAAGGGCATCGTCAATGTATTTATGTAATTTTACAGGATTTCCGGGTTCAGTTGAATCTAAAATGTATGTTGTAAAGTTTGATTTCAACTTCTCTATATTTTGTGCGGATTCGCCTGCATTCTTTGATAATAAAGGGTTACCTGAATTTGGTAATGCCTTTTTAGTTAGTTCTAATGTGGATGAATTGTTAGCTGCGGATGACTGTATTTTTTTAAGAGAGAACATTTCGCGATTCTCATCAACTGACCACTTATTGTTGGTTATCTTGGTTTTGTATTCATTTATTAAATGTTTTAATTGATTACCCAGATGATCGCCAACAAAGGAACAATAAATATCCCTTATATTATTGTCATTCATTTCACCTTCGACCAAATCTATCATAATATATACTTCCCTCGTTGGCGATGTTGTTTCTCCGCGATTAATACCAGTTATACCAACATTCGCATAATCCAACAAATTATCGAACTCTGTATTATCACCACTAGGTTTCGTGTTTATAAATTTATTCATTAATGCTTCCATAAAATCGTAATATTTGGTCGCACTGTTTTCACTATCATCGGTAGCATCCGGGGCGGATATCAATCCATTGAATAGTGTCTGCAACATGACATTTGATGTTGTACGCATCTGTACATGTTCAGTCATAACCGTTTTAAATTTACGGAACTCTATGGGGGGGGCATTCATTGTATCTGTTAACGTATTCGTTAAGTATTGGCTATTATTTGGGGAGGAATTAACCCATTTTTTTAGTTTACGGTATTCTACTAACAGGTTATGGTACACCGGGTGATTTAATATATCATTTAACCAAATTGCACGCTTCGTAGTATATATTTGGTTATTTATTTTCAAATAAGAAAAATAATGCGTTTCGAATGGATTAAACCAAAATGGGCGATTTGATTGCTTATCCGATAAGAAAGTATGAGACGAATGTATGTCATTAATGACCGGGAATTTCGTAGGGAATAACACTTCTATCATGGTCATTATGTTCATTTTTATTAAGGCTTCACTCGCGACTTCATCAACAACTGTATCTGTCACCGGTGGTTTATAATTGGTTTTTAGTATTCTAATAAATTCTTTCTTATTAAAGAAGAATTTCACACGCTCGTTGTAATCCATTTTGTTCAATATATATTTTGGATATTCGACATCTGCCACAAATAATGGATAATTCTCTAATGTTAAATCTTCACCTGCATTATCTGTTTCAGGTTTGTTTTCGTCGGGTGGAATATGTAACATGCTACGTGTAAACTCGACGATCGTATTGTTCTTATCAGGAATGTTGGTATATAATTTTATAACCAAACTTTCGACATCAAATGTAAGATCTTCCATATACTATACTATTTATAGTATGTGAATAAATTTTTATATGATATACACCAGAAATACCAATATTGTGATTCTATTTTTATAGTTTGTAACTTTCAAATTCGGGGTTCTCCTTCTTTTGCTCTTTAGCTTTCTCTATAACTTTTTTTGCTTTTGTCACCTCTTCGTCAGTAACTTTCTCCATGTTCTCATTTTCTTCTAATATTGTTAAATGTCTGTCTTTGAATTCTTCTGGCAGTATGCAAAACATGCTCTCTTCGTCCAATAAGAAATCACTAATCACTATGAAACAACTCATTATAAATAGAGCTATGTATATATCTCTCGTACCCATCCATGCAATAGTAAAAACTAATACATATTTACTAAATGTATATCTTAAATAGGATTCCATCGTCTTGCTCAGCTTTATGTTCACAAATTTGGAGACAATGTTTAATGTAATAATCATAATACCTGCAAATATTTTACTACTATTGAGGGCCTGTATTTGTTCATGAACATAGCTAAATATAGATCCCGCAGTATTCTTCTTTTTATCAGGCATTGTATACATTGTTATTAGATTTTCTTAAGTGCAGGCTTATTGTCTTCATCCCGAGAAAACACTGAGAACAATTCCTTTTCATTTTTTAGTCGGTTCTCTATAATGGAAAAACTGCAAGTACTGTCACATATATTACAACTGTCGTCGTTTACTTTTACTTCTGGAAATACATGACGAACCATCTCTGGTTTGACTTTCATGCCTTTATGCATTAATTGATTATTTTTACAATTTTCGTTGCGAAAACTCTGCACTACATTGATCCCTTCCTTTTCTGGCTCCACCATGGGTTCTGTAGTTTTCATATACACATCATCGAGGGATGACATACTCTCGTGTAATATCGACGGGTTTTTGGAACAGGATTGCATATCTTCGATGGGGGTCGACTCTTCATTCACCGTGTTTTTTGAGGATTGTGATGCCTCGAAATTTTCTACCATTTTATTCATTAAACCGTCAGTGTTTAGCATGTTTTCAACTACATCGCTTTGGTAATACATAATTACCAATAAACATACTATTAACCCTACATATTTGTCTAAATGTGTATAAAACATCACTGCCGATAATGCGAGTATTTTTCCTAAAACCGTATGACTTATGTTTACAAACTCATTCGAAAATGATAATAATAATACAATTAATATTATTGGTATAAATTGAGCTATGGTTGTTTTCATTGTATATATTTACATATCATTTTGTTTCACAAATTAGGGTTTGGATATGGAAATAATATCTACGTATTTTTTAAGTATTCAAAAACTTTTTAAGTTATGTCTTTAATATCATATGCAACGCCATGGACGAATGATGAAACACCTAAACGGAAGACTTCTACATTAAAACGTAATAAGAAACCTACTGTCCCTGACGATATAGAAGATGAACCCGAAGAATATGTGAATCATATGCAAAATCCACGAAATCCCGGTAACCGTTCTGTCCCTACTATAGAAGACATGCAAAACGTAAATAATGAAAAAACTTCCCGCGTGAATGACCTGCTTAATCAAATGAGCTCCGCCTCTTCTCCCGCTGAGAATAACCGAATGGGAGAATTCAAGCCAATGTCACCACCATCTATCAACGTGAAAAATGATGCGGAAACACCCGTTTCTGCTCGTCAATATGTTCCATCACCTCCGTCTTATTTAGACGCATCGAATTCTATGAAAAGTGCTCATGGAACCGATTCCCAATATAAAGCGAACGATAAAGACGAAGAACAATATGGGAATTATAATAAAAGTTATGAACCCGTACGTGTAGCGGCATCTCGCCCTTATTATGCGAATATGGCAATTGGTGGCGGTGGAGGTAAAAATGGACTAGATGATAAAATGATGGAAAAAATCAACTACATGATTCATTTAATGGAAGAGCAGCAACACGAGAAAACGAATAATATTACTGAAGAATTCCTGTTATATACATTCTTAGGAGTTTTTGTCATTTATGTTCTCGATTCTTTTGCACGCAGTGGTAAATATATTCGATAAATGGTATAATTACATAACTTATTATGTTATTATAATGGACGGTATAATGAATGTTGCGTGTGGTATTATGTATGATAAATCCGGCAATATATTAATGGGGTTGCGCGACAGCCGCGGTCCTAACCCTGATTACTGGGAATTTCCAGGAGGACAACTAGAAGACGGTGAATCATTAGAAGAGTGTTTGAAGCGAGAGTGGATGGAAGAACTGAATCTTCGGGTTGACATCGACTTTCTATTGTGTACAACAACATACAACATGGTTATTTGTCATTTCTTTGTAGGTAAAATTAGAGATATAGAGAACCTGAAGATAAAAGTACACCAATATATTGGATTTTACACCAAAAACGACGCATATCAGTTGCGATTATTCGAAGGCGACAACAAAGTATTGGATATGTTATAATCAAATCCCAAAACACACGAAATGGAGAACATTGACCGAACAATTCGAAAAATCTAAAAAACACACGAAAGAGAGAACATTATCAACTATTATTTTCATATTTAGAATATACACAATGGCAACGTTACTGATAAATCAATTAAGACGCACATATAGTGAACTTAAATGTTCATCGACGTAAAAAATTGACATCATGCTAATTACAATTCTGTGTACAACTAAATTAAAGATTTCTGTACAGAGAATATATTAAATGACAGAAGAAGAAGAAGAAGAAGAAGGACACCACCGTGTTATTCAATCCATACGTGACAAATATTACAGGTGGACCAATATTGCTGTCAAAGAATTCGAAACATATAAAAACGACAATAACAACAAATCGTTACTTCAATGTTTAAAGCAAAAATATCCACATTTTAAACGTCATTGTATTAGTAAAAATACGACTATTGAAAATGTTCTCCCACTCATTACTGAATTCATGGTGTGTAATCCTGATATTTTACACGAACACCAAAAAATATACTATCACTATATAATTTATAAAATCAAAGGTACATATAAACACGCACAGGCACTTAAGACCGGTTTTTGTAATCGTGAAATCATAAATGGACTATCAGAGGAAGATACCATATCATTATGTATTACGAAAAACACATTAGAGGCGGGTAATCAATGGGTACAGCGCATATTAAGCACATTAACCGAAAAATATCCAAATACAGATCTAAGCAAATTGGTTATGATTATATCTTCAAAGAAAAACACATTGGATGGTAACGCTACTCACTGTAAAAATATCGATGCCTCATGGGGGTGTCTAAAGAAGCCCAATAGTACGTTTAAAATTATATTTGTTTGTAGTAACAAAACCCGTCTTCATGATATTCTTCAATTAACTCATGATTATCAGAGACTATTGGGTTCCTCTACAAAGTTGAGAATCATTCATGATGAAGCACATAATGTAAAGGAGGGGATACCTCCATACCGCGATGTTGTTGAAAATATAGTGATGCAACCAAACGTTCTTAGTTATATGCCAGTTACTGCTACTATGGGCAATATTCCAGACGAAAACAACAAGATTTGGCTGAAGAATAATCTCGAACTAAACGCAAGAAACTATACCGAATTTGATTCCACCAAATCGACTTCCCCAAATTATTCTTCCTGTGGAGATGCGACTCCACAATCTTTTGAAAATTTGAAAAAAACCGATAAGTGGGTAGATTATGATATTAAAGAGATGTCAGAGGAGGTTTTTATAGCGGTTTATGGTAATATGGACCAGAATATTATAGACACTAAACGACAATTGGAGTTTTGTATATTTATGGCAGCACAACGCGAAATAGAAGCGGTAAATAATGGACTAAACATATTGCGTATGAATGATATATTGGGTGAAGACTTTTACCAACCCAATGTGTTTAATATACACATCATATCAACACCATGTAGAAAGTTGGTTACTTATTATCTTGCAACCGAAGCTGTTAAAATGGAGTATAACCCGATTGTGTTGGCTATTTTTGGAAACGAAGGCAACAAGTATCATTTGATGGGGAGCGACATTGATGAAATGGAGGTTTCGGCTCATATGGGAGAAGGTGAGTTTAATATGAAACTTGCGAATTTGTTAAAGTATTTAGATGATAAAGGGATTAACATAAAACGACCATTTCTCATTATAGGCAATTACATTCCAACTGGCGAATCATTGACTTATGTAAATTATGAATATGGTACGGTGCGAAGTAATACACGGCTAATTTCAACCAATGCGGAAGAGGACTATCAACAGGCATGTCGTATAAACTACATGATACAAAAGTTTAAAGAATTTGACCCAGATTGGACACAACCTGATAAATATCTGGTTGGACATCATAGTTTCATTACAAATGCGCTCGCGTATGAAACTGAAAATGATGCCCGTATCGATGCTATGACCACATTGGATGCTGATGGTATTACCCGCCCACTGGAGTTTGTAGATCATGAATTAGTTGTCGATTCTGGTGGAACTATAGGAACCCCTGTGAAAATAGAGTTTACAGACATAGTGGATCCAGACGTACTCATACCTGAGGTGGTAGCGATCAGGGAGATACTAGCGAAGAGTATCAGGAATAAAGATGATAAAAAAGAGTTCACCCGATTATTACAGAAGTGTATTGACAACCAACTGGTTGGATGTACAATGCATGACCCATTCGAACACGACCCAATTAAAAAATTTCATTGGTCGTACGAGTTAGTCGATTTTAGGCGCTATAAAAAAAAAGACACCCCTCCCAAAAAAGGTGAATGGAAATTCAAAAATTACAAAGACCATCATATAACAACTACATCGTTCATGAATAATAGGAATAATCATACAAAGGGTCAGTTTGAAATTCTCACATGTTTGGATAAGTATGTTACTGATGCTACACAACCTCCAATCGAAATAAATGAAAAAATAATATGGTGGATTGGTTTTAAGTATTAAATTAGAGTAAAATCAAGCATCTATATGCATCAAATGGAGAACATGGATACACATAATTATAACTATAATATGCTGTATTTGTAATCGTTTTTGGTGCATTTTTTGCTACCCAATAAGACGTTAGTGTTTGATTGTGTCCAATGTTCTCAATAGTAAGCATTTTATAATCAGGATTTGTATGAATTACCAGCCTAAGTGCATGCATAAACCCGGTATAAAACAACCGGTTGTCTTTGCAATTCTGCACACTGCCAACCACCGATAATGTATGTGATTCCGCGTCATCATAATGACGTTTGATATCTTTTATAAAATAGAAACCTAATATGTCTGGTCCATTGCGCAAACAGGCAATGAACAATAGCTTTTGTTTTATTTGAGACATAACATTTCCTATATCAGGGAGAACCAACAAGTCATACATCGCTGTTTTTTGTTCAAATCCGCCATTTATGATGAAATAATCCAAATAAGAATCCATCGAACCACTTTTCAACAATTCAACTGTATAGGACGATTTCATTCGGGGTATCTGCAGATTGGATAATGCATAATAATGTGTATTGTATGTTACGATCGGTCGAATCCCGGTAAAGAGTTCTCCCTCTTTTTTCAACAAACTTATATGTATATTCTTATTTATCATTCTTTGGTTATATTCATGGGTTTGAATGAGGTTTCTGCTTATTTTCTTAGAGTCATGTTCTCTATGTGTACATAAATAATCTATAAAATATATATAATTTCCTTTATACACAGTCTCCGTCTTAGTTGGACGGACATACATACTCGCACATCGGGATGTTACGCATCCCAACGTTTTTTGTTTATTTTCGAGTTCGACCCCATCCTTACTGTCATTCTGCTTTAATACATATTCGGGTATGGTATAGGTAGAAACGAAGGAGGGCTCACTTTGTCCAGAGAGAACCGCGTATATATCCGGCGATTTTATTATATGGTCAATGGTTTCATTTGCCACATAATGACACTGTAATAAATCCGTTATCGTTCCAATAATCGGGTCTGCATCATCCGTAATGGTTTTGGTTTTAATGTGTGTTTGGTCTAGGAACTTAGTCTTCGATGGTCCATTCGAATGGACTATAAACGGCTGCTTATATCGAGCGCGGATATAATCATATGTATGAAAAACTGGCTGGTTATTCCAGAAAGGATATTTGATTTTGATAACTGCTAATGTTATGATAAATGTACAACACAGTATGATAAAAATATATTGGAAAATCATTTTCTACTATATTTGGTGAAAAGGGGATGTGAAATTGGACGAATTTCGTGTTTACACGTTGGTTTTCGTGGACACCTATTATAATGGTCTTTCCAAAATATATAAATATTGGTTATCGTCTCCATTGCATCCACTCATGGATACCTGACCGTGTTGTATAAATCCATTACGCGTTGCTAGGTCTAATATGGTACTCATTTTTTCCATATATAAATGGAATTCATTTTGACGAACATGGTTGGTTTCCATATCAACAAAGGTCTCTCTAACTTCGGTTTGAATACTATCGTTATCTTTCGGGATATCACATGAACATTTGTATTTATAGTCACTAAACATCGCATTCGACGTGATAATGCGTTTGGTATCTGTCGTGTTCTCTTCTTTATATGCCTCTTCGTATGGAATCATATTGGTAAATTTATCGGTATCTGCCAAATGCAATACCAAATAGGTATTCGGTTTCATCCAATGGTAACAGTTTTGGAAAAACTTTGACTTATCCTCAAACTGATAGATAGTAAAATAAGTACACAAAATATGCGTAAATGTGGATTTTTCGAATTGCATGGAGTTCATGATATCGCCATACACATATTCAGCATCTGGGTAGGTATTTTGGGCATACGTCAGCATTTCCTTTGAATTATCTATGCCATATACGTCATAACCCGCTTCAGTTAGTTCATTTACAATATAACCTGTTCCACACCCGACGTCCAACATGGTACTATGTGTTGTCGAAGGATCGGTCATTTCGACTATTTTAATGAGCTCCTGTTGAGAACGTTCTCTTGTACTATGCAATGAATCATAAATACCCGTATAGAATTCATCTATCGCCCCATTATCTCGCTTATACACAAATGGTTCTGTTTGGGTGAACCCTTCACCTGGACTAATTATGGTATAACGTTTTGAAATAAACAATAATATAATTATCACAGCTAATATGAGAACCCATCGTAAAAAAAACAAATTGGGATTATTAGAAGTTAATATTGTATGTATTCGGTTGAACATTTGTATTATTATATATACCGTATATAATACTTGTATAAAATTACATTGTACAAGTATTGCTAAAAACCAGTTACTGATCGCGTAATTGGGTTCGGGTATGATTGAAAAATCGGTCCACTCCAACGTTACTTCCCTCGAGATTAGGATGTATTTCGGTAGAAAACTGAGGCGCAACAAACAACCCTGCATGTGGTTGCACCGATGGGGCGGATACAACAGACACATTATATAATTCACTATTCGATGATGGCACATAGACAGATTGATTCGCACCGTGTTGTAGTGCGAATGTTTGGTTTCTCAGTGTGGTTTCTACATCTACATTATTCGTAAACCCGGATGTTGGACCACGGGAATTACCTGGGGTAAAGTTGGCTTGTGAATTATATGTAGGATAAGGCAGTGTTGGTTCAGCACACTGTCGAGAATTCTTTACGATGGGAAAGATGGTATGTTTGGTTTGCACTGACCTGGGTGCATAATTCGGTTCCAATGGAGAATCCGAAAAAGACCTGGATGAAATTCGTTGGTTTAATTCATCTGTGCGCGCATATTGTCCATAAGAAACACCTTGGGCGGCTCCCTGTATATTTTGATTATCACGTAAATCCATATTTAACTAAACTATATACTATAGAAATACATATAATTCGTCATTGTATGTTATTGCCGATAACTATGTCATATAATTCAATAAATACTGTTAATTAAGTAACCTTTTAAATTTTTGCAATCTATACTATAATGGGTCGAATCCGACATATAATCTTCAATGAAACAATCTTTGGTTGTTGTATTTTCAATATATTTACCAATATTATGCACATATATTTTTTTATTAACACACATGTCTTCTAATAACGTAACAAATTTATTACGACCGTATATATAATCCAGTGTCGATTTGGTTTTTAAATTCAAATGCGGAATTACATGAATTTCTATATTTTCATTGAATAGTTTTTTTGACAGGGTTACTATACGATCTAAATCATTATTAATATCATCATCGGATAATATTTTTTCTATCAACTTAAATTTAGATCTAGATTTTTTTCGATTTGAATAATAATAATTTAACGGAATATCATTATAATACCTAACCTTTCTTGACGATATCTCCAATACCAGTTTGTTTATATTTGTATTAACGTTTTTTATATATTTATTTGAATCCGCTACTACAGATGGGTGATAAATATCTCCAAATATCATATTCGTTAATTCACGGGGGGTTATCATTAATAATTGTTTCTATATTATTTATATTATCTAAAAAATACAATATTTCAGTTGTAGAATGTAAACGTGCAGGGAAATAGTCCCATTTATAACCATACATATACCGACATGAACCAATATACAACATATTCATAATAAAGATATATATTACGACCACATTTATATATTTACTAACCAACATAAACATATCACCACAATTACTATGTATACATAGCACGCAACATGGTTGTTATCTGCAATAAACCTTATCCATCTAATTCAAAGTATGACTCACATTTTGAATTATATCCATATCCACTAAGTGATTTCCAAAAATATGCAATCGAATCCATTGTAGATGGAAATCATGTATTAGTAACCGCTCACACCGGTTCTGGTAAAACACTCCCTGCCGAATTCGCCATTCGTCATTTTTCACAAATGGGCAAAAAGGTTATTTATACTAGTCCCATCAAAGCATTATCCAACCAAAAATATCATGAATTTACACAAAAATATCCCGACATTTCTTTCGGTCTCTTCACTGGAGACATCAAAACAAATCCTAATGCAGATGTACTGATTATGACCACCGAAATCCTAATGAATTATTTATTTACGTCGTTAAATGACGGTGAAGAAGTCAGCGACAATGCATCCTCCCAGCTGCAATTCCAAATCGACATCCAAAACGAATTGGCATGTGTTGTGTTTGACGAAGTTCATTATATTAACGACGCAGACCGCGGACAGGTATGGGAAAAGACAATACTCATGTTACCCAGACACATTCAAATGGTCATGTTATCCGCGACGATTGATAACCCTGCGGGTTTTGCTGAATGGTGTGAACGAGGTGAAGTTGAAACCGGTGGCAAATCTGTATATTTGGCATCGACGAACCATCGTGTTGTACCATTAACACATTATGGATTTCTAACCACCACTGAAGCCATTTATAAATCAGTAAAGGACAAAGCCATACAAAAGGAAATTCGGGATTCTACCAATAAGTTGATCCTATTGCAGGACGAACATGGCAAATTTAATGAAATGGGATACAAACAAATAGTAAAAACGACGAAACACTTTGATGCACATCGGGTGTTTTCCAAACGAAAACATGTATTGAATCAATTGGGTACATTTTTGCGCGAGAGAGAGATGCTTCCCGCGATCGCCTTTGTATTTTCACGTAAAAATGTAGAGGCATGTGCGAATGACATGACAGTTCCCCTATTGGATTTTGACAGTAAAGTTAGTTATACCGTTCGTAATG
>Ga0307998_1000063_pt1 | contig 59863 bp, 53 predicted proteins | sample Davwhametageno37_FD_203147 | JGI IMG/M metagenome (GOLD analysis project Ga0307998, IMG submission 203147) | Marine microbial communities from Davis Island wharf, Antarctic Ocean - #37 | ecosystem: Environmental > Aquatic > Marine > Unclassified | place: Antarctic Ocean: Davis Island wharf... | reverse complement strand
CTTTTCCTTACCCATAGTGGCAAGAATATCTTTGGTGGGAACCAGATTTATCGTATTAAAATCTGTCTCTTTTTTTATTTTCTGGGCAGGACTATTATCGGGTTTAAAGTCAGCAACTGCAGCAGCAGCAATAGCAATTTGAGTATCAGAAAAGTTTTCCATAACAACTTCAAACATCTCACTTGCTGAAGTTACCCGACGAACATCAATCCGGTTGTCTTTTAATTCCAAAGCCGTCGGACCTGTAACGAGCAAAACTTCTGCACCAAGTTTTGAAGCTTCTTTTGCCAATTCAAAACCCATCTTACCGCTGGAATGATTCCCAATAAAACGAACAGGGTCAATGGCCTCATAAGTTGGCCCTGCCGTTATTAGTATTTTTTTACCATAAAGTGGCAGGCTTTTTTCTAAGTCTTTTTCAATAAAATCAACAATCTCTTCGGGAGATAACATCCGACCTTTACCGTGTAATCCACTTGCCAAAAACCCTTCTCCTACTGGCAGAACCTGATGTCCAAATGATTTTAAGATTTTAAGATTTTCTTGATTGGCATTGTGTGCATACATGTCCAGATCCATGGCTGGAGCAATGTAAATTGGACTGGTGCAGGAAAGATAGGTGGCAATTAATAGATTATTACATTTTGCATTCACTAGGGCAGAAAGCGTATTGGCAGTTGCTGGGGCGATAATAAATAAGTCTGCCCACTTCCCCAGTTCCACATGATCGTTCCAGACAGGATTGTCCAATTCGGTGGCTGTAAACGTCGACAAAACAGGGTTATTGGATAAAGTAGAAAGCGTCAATGGGGTGACAAAATCTTTCGCTGAAGGAGTCATGACAACCCGAACCTCAGCATCAAGACTTTTAAGTAATCTGACTATCAATGGTGATTTATAAGCGGCTATTCCCCCAGAAATACCTAATAGGACTTTCTTTCCGCTTAAAACACTCATTTCTTAAGAGTTAGGTTCCTCTGTATTACGATGATAAATCTTATCATTCAACCATTCTTCGACAGCAATGGCGTGTGCTTTAGGCAAACGCTCATAAAACTTAGAAACTTCGATTTGTTCTTTGTTTTCGAAAATTTCTTCTAAACTGTCATTGTGGGTTGCAAACTCTTCCAATTTCTCATGGAGTTCTTTACGAATATCCAAGTTGATCTGATTTGATCTTTTCGAAATAATCGATAAGGCCTCATAGATGTTTTCAGTCGGAGCATCAATTATATTCCGGTTGTAAGTAGTCGTGCTCGTTGGAGCGTCTGAATTTCTAAATTTTGTCATGATTTTTATTTATTGAGCTTCAATTTGCAAAAGTATTAATTTCTTTCTCGATAGCTTTCATTTTCTTCGAAAGATCTTTTTCAAATAATGTTTCAGGGTAATAACGTATAATAGCCCCGTGTAATTGTGTTAATTCATTTAATCTTTCGATTTTTTTAGAATCAACACTGTTCATCGCTATTTCATAGGAAGATAAAAATTTATAAAAAAGCGCTTCTTCTCTGAATTTAGTTCCTACAAATTCTCCAATAAAATTATCTAAAGAAGTTATAGCAGCTTTATAATCATAGATTGTATAATATTGTTTGGCAATTTCAAATTCTTTTTTCTCAATTTTATTTTGAAGTTCACTGATCAACTTGTTGGACTCTTCTAAATACTCAGAAGCTGGATAATTATTTATAAAAATCTGGAGTTTTTCCAAACCTTTAAAAGTGTCTGCTTGATCTAAGCTGTAATTGGGGGAAATCATAAAATATGATTTTGCTGCCAAAAAACTAACCTCTTCAATTTTCTGAGACTTGGGATAGAATTTTATAAAGTTTTCAAATTGGTAGGCTGCTAGATGGTAATTTTTGGTATTAAAATATGAATCCGCAAAAAAGAAAACCAATCTTTCGGCTTGCGGTTTTCCTCTGTAGGCAGGAACCAACTGTTCGAACAAACGGTTTGCACGGCGATATTCGCCGGTATTGTAATAATCTTCAGCTGCTTTATACTTGGCCGTCAAATCATCATTATTAAGAATTTTCTGGTACTCACTGCAAGAGATTAACAGCATTACTGATAAAATAGAGAAAAAGAAGTACTGATGGTTTTTTTGCATGGCGCGAAATTACTAAATAATTTGGAGACTAAGGAAATAAATATTTGATTCAAAATGCGTTAAGAAAAAACTAATTAATCTTTCAGCAACAGATCTAATCGTTTTGAAATTGCTGTAATAAGCTTAATTCATGGTTTAGTTTTTCAACAAGACTTTCAGAAGCTTTCACAAGCGGTAACCTAAGAGCATTGTCACACAGCTCCAGGGCGTTCATCAAAACCTTAATCCCAACAGGATTTCCCTCTAAATAGATCATTCTGATCAAATCTAAAATCGCATACTGATAGCTGTAGGCTAATTTTGAATCCCCTTCTAGCGCAGAATGGATAATTCTTGAAAACTCAGCGGGTATCGCATTTCCAATTACAGAGATAACTCCTTTGGCACCAGCCAAGATCATTGGAAGTGAAATTTCATCATCTCCAGAAAGAATTAAAAAATCAGAAGGAACACTTTTAATAAGTGTTTGGGCTTGCTGAAAGTCTCCAGAAGCTTCTTTTAAAGCAACAATATTATCAAAATCTTGTGCCAATCTGACAACAGTCTCGGGTTCCAAATTAACTCCAGTTCTAGCAGGGACATTATAAAGAATAATTGGCAAGGGTGTGGCTAATGAAAGGGCCTTGAAATGCTGGTAAAGACCTTCCTGGTTCGGTCTATTATAATATGGTGTTACTGAAAGTATTGCAGAAAATCCATCGAAATTATTACTTTTTAGTTCCTCTACAAGTTCATGAGTGTTGTTTCCTCCAACTCCTAAAACTAGTGGGATGCGACCAGCAGTAGCTTCAATTGTTTTTTCAACAATTTGCTTCTTTTCAACCTTGCTCAATGTCGCAGTTTCAGCAGTAGTCCCTAAAACAACAATATAATTCACCGAACCAGCACAAAGATGATTAATCACTTTAGGAATCGCTTCAAAATCTACTAGACCTTCGTTCGTGAAAGGAGTAATCATTGCTACACCATGACCTTCGAATTGCTTCATTATTGAAATTTATATATTATTTTTAAATACTTCTTTACTTCGTTTGCAAATACATTTTTCTCCTGAGTTGGCACATCAACAATCAAATCATTCAATTCATGTTCTACTGAATTAAAACCTACGCTAATCTGTTTGTTACATCTTAAACTCACCATCTTAAGATGAATGTCATTTTTATCAAAATAATTTATCAAAACATCACATTTAGAATCGCAAAAAACTTCTAAAACCTCATTAAAAGAACCAAAACTACCAATATCTTTTTGAGTATAGCTTTTGTTTAAAATAGACGATTCAAGTTTTTTATTTGCTTGAAAAAATGTAAGAATTTTTACATTTTTTTTGGGTACATTAAAAAACTTAGCCAAACGATAAAAATAGGCTTCTTTAACATCAAGTCTACCATCTAAAATGATAGATATATTCTTAATTTTCTCAAAAGACACTTGCTTCTTAGATTGTAACAATTTATCTAGCTCACTTTTATAAATGTGTCCTAAGATTATTTTTTTTAGCCAGTTTGACATACAACTATTTAGATCAAAATTAAAGTTTACTGAATTTAGAAAGGAAAATATTATTTTATATCAATTAATACTTTATAATGTTACAAATATAACATTTTGTTGAATTAATCGTTTCCAGAGATCATTCTTAAAAAACCTTCTTCAGAAAGAATTGGAATATCAAGTTGATCTGCTTTTATTTTTTTACTAGGCCCCATACCTTCCCCTGCAACAACAAAATCTGTTTTAGTAGATATTGAACTACCTACTGTACCACCAAAAAACTCTATTTTCTCTTTGAGTTGTACTCTTGAAATGGTTTTGAAAACACCCGAAACGACGAATTTCTTGTCTTTTAAAATCAAGTCAGAAGATAGCGATTTTTTCTCTAATTCAAATTGTAAACCATTGATTTTTAAACGATTGATTAAATCAACATTTGATGGGTTCAGAAAATAAGCTTGAAGACTTTGCGCTATTCTCTCTCCAATTTCATCAACTGACAACAAAGCATCTGTGTCGGCAGCAATTAATTCATCAATAGACCCAAACGCTGCAGCTAGTTTTTTAGCAACTGTTTCACCAACAAATCGGATTCCCAAGCCAAATAAAACTTTTGAAAAAGGTTTATTTTTAGATTGCGCTAAACCCTTGACTAAGTTCTCAACAGATTTCTCCGCCATTCGGTCAAGGGGTAGTAAATCATCAACACTTAGGTCATAGAGATCTGCAACATTTTTCACCAACCCATTGTGATAAAGCAAAGCAACTGTTTCGCTGCCTAGACCATCTATGTCCATCGCTTTTCTAGAAATAAAATGTTGAATTTTCCCAATTATTTGTGGGGGACAACCTGCTTGATTGGGACAATAATGTTGGGCTTCACCTTCAATTCTTGTGAGTAATGTTTCGCATTCAGGACAATGGGTGATAAAATTAATTTTATCCTCAATTGGGGCACGAGAATTGGCATCGACACCAACGATTTTCGGAATAATTTCCCCTCCTTTTTGAACTAAAACTGCATCGCCAATTCTGAGCTCAAGCTTCTGAATTTGATCTGCATTGTGAAGCGAAGCACGCTTAACGGTTGTTCCAGAAAGCAAAACAGCCTCAAGATTGGCCACTGGAGTCACAGCTCCTGTTCGACCAATTTGATAGTTTACTGAAATTAATTTTGTGGTTGCTTCTTCTGCCTGAAACTTATAGGCAATAGCCCAACGAGGTGCTTTTGCAGTAAAACCCAATTCTGATTGTTGATCAAAACTATTTACTTTGATTACTACACCATCAATTTCATAGGGCAGCTCATTTCTTTTCTTTTCCCAATGGTCCAAATAATCAAAGACTTCGTTGAGATTTTTTGCCTCAATGGCTGTCTCAGGAACTTTAAATCCCCACAACCGGGCTTGTTTAAGACCTTCTATCTGAGATTTTATCTTTAAATTCTCTCCAGCCAATGCATATAAAAAACACTCCAAAGGACGTTTTGCAACCAAAGCACTGTCTTGTGTTTTTAGGGATCCAGAGGCAGTATTTCTTGGATTCATGTAGGGGTCTTCCCCTGCTTTAACTCGCTCCTCGTTCATGGCTTGAAACCCCTTGATCGGTAAAATAATCTCTCCTCTTATTTCAAAAAAATCTGGATAATCTCCCCTTAATTTCAATGGAATGGTTGGAATTGTTTTTAAATTTTGAGTCACATCGTCACCCTGAGTGCCATCTCCTCGGGTAACTCCATGAAGTAAAACTCCATTTTTATAGGTCAGACTGATAGAAGCTCCGTCATACTTTAATTCACAAGTGTAAGTAACCTCTTGATCTCCTAAAACCTTTTGAATTCGGGTTTCCCACTGCTCAATCTCTTCCTTGGAATAACTATTCGATAGCGAATACATCGGGAACTTATGGGTGTGGTTTCTGAAATTTTTTGTGACGCCACCCCCTACTCTTTGACTGGGGGAATTTGGATCAAAAAATTCAGGATGTTTTGTTTCTAAGTCGATTAGCGATTGGAGCAATGTGTCGAATTCAAAATCATTTATGGTGGGGGCATCCAAAATATAGTAGTTATAGTTGTGTTGATGCAACACAGCCCGCAACTGATTGATTTTTTCGGCTTCTTTATTCATTTATTTCTTGGTAGCTTTTAACATTCTATTTTTACCAAAAATATCGTTTCCAACAACAATATCCTTAAAAGAGTAAGAAGATATCATTTTTTTTAACGCCTCTTCACATTTAGGATTAATTTCAAAATAGAGCACACCCCTGGTTTTTAGATTTATTTCAGCAAAAGCAGTTATCTTTTTATAAAAAAAAAGAGAATCATCCTCGGGAGTAAATAATGCCAAATGTGGCTCGTAATCTAAAACATTTGAAAGCATTTCATTTTTTTCTTCAAGCTTAATGTAGGGAGGATTTGAGACTATTACATCCAGAGATTGTTCCCAGTTCGTTAGGGTTATGATATCCCTTTGTAGAAAATGAACATCCGATTTATGCCTTACAGCATTCTTTTTGGCCACCTCAATTGCTGAATGTGAAACGTCAATCGCAGTGATATTTAAATTAGGATTTTCTTTTTCCAATGCAATTGGAATGCAACCACTCCCCGTTCCGATGTCCAAAACTTTTAATTTATCTTTTGAGAGAGAAAAATCGAAAAGCATCCAACTTACCAATTCTTCCGTTTCAGGTCTTGGAATCAAAACCGATTCATCAACATAAAATGAATGCCCCATAAAAAAAGCTTCATTCAAAATATATTGAATGGGTTTGTTTGTTTTTAACGCTAAAAGCGCTTGGTCAAGTTGAGCCGTTTCTGATTGATTTAAGAGATAATCTGGGTGTAGCGCAATAAAAGTAGGATCCCAATCAAAGTAGGATTGAATCAAACGTTTCAGAAAACTTTGGGTTTCTGTCGAAGGATAAACTTCCTTTAACTCTTCATAAAAATGGTTCCGGTATTCTATTAATTGCATGGATACAAAATTAAGATAAAGATTGGTTTTTAAATGAAATTTTATTCAACCTTCAGCCAAATACTGAAAGTAATTATTAACTAAACATCCATGAGCTAGACTCTAAATTTGTTTAATTTTACGTTTAATTGAAGTTTTTTATTAAATATTTAGTAGCAATAAATGCACAAAAAGGATAAAGTTTTCATGCAAAGATGTATTGAGTTGGCTCAGAAAGGACTGGGAAACACCTACCCAAACCCTTTAGTGGGTTGTGTTATTGTGAAAAATGATGAGATAATTGCTGAAGGATGGCACAAAAAAGCTGGTGCAGCCCATGCAGAGGTTGATGCCATTCAAAAAGTTACAAATAAATCTATATTAAAAGAGTGTACGCTTTTTGTAAACCTCGAACCTTGCAGCCATTTTGGCAAAACCCCACCTTGTACGGACTTAATCATTGAGATGGGAATACCAAACATTGTCATTGGATGTCAAGACTCTAATGAAAAAGTTTCGGGTAAAGGAATTAAAAAACTCATTGAAGCAGGTTGCAACGTAATCACTGGAGTCCTTGAAAAGAAATGCCAAACCATGAATCAGCGCTTTTTTACTTTCCATGAAAAAAAACGGCCCTACATTATATTAAAGTGGGCTGAAAGTAAAGATGGTTTTATGGCTCCAAAAAACCCTGAAAAAGATTATTGGCTTACACATCCCCATTCTCGTCAAAGAGTTCACCAATGGAGAAGTGAGGAACAAGCAATTTTAGTGGGGTCGCAAACTGTCCTAAACGACGATCCAAATTTATCAACCAGACTTTGGTTTGGGAAAAATCCCATCCGATTTGCCATCGACCCCAATCATAGAATTCCAAAAAAATCGAATTTAAATGATGGGAAAATAACAACCTTCTTTCTTGTTGATGAAAATTCTGACAGAAAAAGTGACAATAATATTATTTCTGCTGAAAAAATCCTCGAATCACTCTACAAAAAAAACATTCAATCGGTAATTATCGAAGGTGGTGCAAAAACACTAGAATTTTTTATAGAAAATAAAATATGGGATGTTGCCCGTGTTTTTAAAACCAATAAAAATTTAAATGATGGATTATTAGCTCCAAAAATTGAGGGAGAATTAAAAAGCCGCACTACAATTCAAAATGATATTTTATTTGAAATCTATAGCGATTGAAGCTTATCCGTCAAACTTTCTGGACATCTGATGGGTCTTTTGGTTTGACTATTTAAGAAAGCGAGCGTTGTTGATCCAGTAGCCACTTCTTTTCCTAACTGATTAAAAACCATATACTTAAACCTAACTTTGACTTTTGGAATTTCAAGAAGCGTTAACTCAACGCACAGAAGATCATCGAAAAACGCAGGGGACTTGAAAAATATTTCAGCGTCAATAACTGGCATTATCACACCATTTTCCTCAAGTCTCTTGTAGGAAAAACCTACTTCGTTAAGCCACTCGATTCTGGCCAATTCAAAGTATTTTAAATAGTTACTGTGATGTACAAAACCCATTTGATCTGTCTCTGAATACCTTACTTTAAATTTTTTTGTCGTATATTTTATCAAAATTTAATGTTTGTTTAAATATTATAGTATTAAAAGTATTGCCTTTAATTTGCGGAAAAAAAAATTAAAATTCAAGTAAAAAATTAATTTATTTTTATTTTTTTTTATCCATATTTGCATGTGACTTTGGAAGACCGAAAACTATACTTTTATCGATCCATTAATAACCTAAGTTTTAAATATTTTAATGAAAGCTAACGCAGATAACATTTGGAGTAATTGTTTGATTTTTATCAAAGATAATATCCAACCGCAAGCTTACAAAACTTGGTTTGAACCCATTGTCCCCGTAAAAATTTCTGAAAATTCACTAAGCATACAAGTTCCCAGTAAATTTTTCTATGAATGGCTTGAAGAACATTATGTAAAAATTTTAAAGATTGCTCTCATAAAAGAATTGGGCAAAGATGCCCGTTTGGTTTATGTAATAAAAATGGAAAATACTTTTGGGAATAAAACTCCATTCACCGAAAGCATCCCTAGCAGCAATCAGGCTGGAATCAATCCCCAAGATGTTGATGCTCCCCTCCACACCTACACCAGTGAATTAAAAAATCCATTTGTGATTCCTGGTATTCGTAATCTTCAAATCGAATCTCAGTTGAATCCCAACTATAACTTTGAAAATTTCCTTGAAGGTGATTCTAATAGGCTTGCTAGATCTGCTGGCTTAGCGGTTTCTAACAAACCAGGAGGCACTTCATTCAATCCATTAATGATTTTTGGAGGCGTAGGTTTGGGAAAAACTCATTTGGCGCACGCCATCGGAGTTGATATAAAAGAAAAATATCCTGAAAAAACAGTACTTTATATCTCTGCTGAAAAGTTTACTCAGCAATACATAGAATCTGTAAAGAAAAACACAAGAAATGATTTTATTCATTTCTATCAAATCATCGACGTTCTGATCATCGACGATGTTCAGTTTTTATCTGGAAAGTCCGGAACTCAAGACGTTTTCTTTCACATATTTAATCATTTGCATCAAAACGGAAAGCAAGTTATCATAACATCTGATAAGGCTCCAGTTGACATGCAAGATATAGAACAAAGACTTTTATCTCGTTTCAAATGGGGACTATCTGCTGAACTGCAGCTTCCTGATCTTGAAACCAGAATTTCAATACTTAAGAACAAACTCTACAGAGATGGTGTTACCATAGAGGAAAACGTCATCGAATTTGTTGCTAAAAACATAAAAACAAACGTCCGAGAACTAGAAGGGGCAATAATTTCTCTTATTGCACAGTCCTCTTTCAACAGAGTAGATATAGATCTCGAACTTGCCAAAGAGATTGTAAATAAATTTGTTAAGAACACCAAAAGAGAAGTTTCCATCGACTACATACAAAAAGTTGTTTCGGAATATTTTCAAATGGACATTTCAACGTTACAGTCAAAGACAAGAAAAAGACACATCGTTCAAGCGCGTCAGTTGGCAATGTATTTCGCAAAGAAATTCACCAAAGCGTCACTCGCAAGCATTGGAAGCCAAATTGGCAAAAGAGACCATGCTACGGTTCTACACGCTTGTAAGACTGTGGACAACTTAAGCTTTACTGACAAACAGTTTAGAAAATATGTAGAGGATCTTAATCAGAAACTCTCACTCTAACACAATTTTTGTGAAAACTTCAATTTTAATGGTATGTCTTGGAAACATTTGTCGTTCTCCATTGGCAGAAGGAATACTTCGAAGTAAACTACCTCCTGAACAATACCATATTGATTCAGCCGGAACTGCTTCTTATCATATTGGAAGTGCTCCAGACCCAAGAAGTATTGAAGTTGCCGCTAAAAACAACATTGACATTGCCTGGCAAAAGGCACGTGCCTTTACCAAGGAAGACTTTCAGGTTTTTGATAAAATTTTCGTCATGGATCAAAATAATTATGATGATGTTATCGGTCTATCAAGTTCGGTGGCAGAAAAAAACAAAGTACAACTGATACTAGCCAATAGTGAAGTTCCAGATCCCTATTATGGAGATGCTACCAACTTTAAGATGGTATTTAATTTACTTGATGAAGCTTGTAATAAAATTTGCACTCAAATAGAAAATGATAAATCCTGAATCAAATTCTGCACCATTATATTTAATCCCCTGTCCTATTGGAGACAACTCACCTCTTGAGGTGCTCCCTATTTTGGTTAGAAAAATCGTAACAGAAACACAGCACTTCATTGTTGAAAACGAAAAAGAAGCGAGGAGATTTATAAAAAAACTTTGTCCTGAAAAAAACCAAGCCAATTTAGCGCTTTATCCTTTGAACAAGTATACCACACCTGAAGAAATTGAAGGCTACCTCGACCCATGTAAAAAAGGAATATCCATGGGCTTGTTGTCAGATGCTGGATGCCCAGGAATCGCTGACCCTGGAGCCATAATCATCGCCAAAGCTCATCGTCAGGGCATAAGAGTTAAACCATTGGTGGGGCCTTCCTCCATCGTTTTGGCGCAGATGAGTTCAGGGTTGAATGGTCAAAACTTTGCTTTTAATGGTTATTTACCCATCGAAAAAAGCGAGCGTAAAAAAATCATTAAAGAGCTAGAAAAAAGATCGCAAAAGCTGGATCAATCGCAAATTTTTATTGAGACTCCTTACCGAAACGATCAGATATTTTCAGATTTAATAGGGTCGCTACATTTAGAAACAAAATTGTGTGTGGCTTACAACCTTACCCTTGAGGATGAATTTATCAAAACAGCACCTATATATGAATGGAAAAAAACAAAGCTCAATTTTAATAAACGGCCTGCTATTTTTATTCTACATAAAGAAATTTAACGGTAAACCCTTTGCTTGTCTAACCAATCTGTATATTTTCTCTTATTTCTATTGTGCTGCCTCCCAGTGCTTGCAAATAAATGATACCCAGGATTAGACGGATCAGCAACAAAATAAATATAATTGTGTTTTTCTGGATTTAACACCGCTTGTATTGAAGAAATGTCAGGCATTGTTATTGGGCCTGGTGGTAAACCCTTATTTTGATAAGTATTGTAAGGAGATTTTACTTTTAAGTCCTTGTATAAAACTCTCTTAATCACAGTGTCAAAATTTTTCATCTTGTGTTTAATCGCATAAATTACCGTTGGATCAGCTTGAAGTTTCATTCTTCTTTTTAGACGATTCACATAAACTCCTGCAACTCTTTTCCGTTCATCAGTCTTAACCGTTTCTTTTTGAACAATCGCAGCCAAATTAATGACTTCTTTTGGTTTAAACCCCAATTTTTTAGCTTTTGCAATTCTCTCAGGTGTCCAAAATTTGTTAAAAGAACTCCACATCTTATTTCTAAAATTTTCTGCAGTCGTATTCCAGAAAAAATCATAGCTGTTTGGCAGATAGATCGACATTGCATTCGATTCATTTAATCCATTTTCTTTTAAAAAAACAGGATCCAAAAACGCATTTAATAAAGTCAAACTGTCTGGGGCGATTTGTTGGGCAACCCTACCCGCAAGATTTTGAATTCGTTCTTGATTGTTAAACGTTACTCGAACGATTAGACTTTTAGATCTTAGCGAATTGACAACATCGTTGTTGCTACTCCCCTTCTTAATGGCAAATTTACCTGGCTTTATTCTCGTATTGTACCCTTTCTTTACTGCTGCTGCAGTGAAGTCATTCGTCGAAATAAGTAAGGGAGAGAGTTTATCTAATAAATCATCGAAAGAGTCATCCTCATAAATATGAACAAAGGCTACCTTTTCCTCAAACTGGGTGTTGTCCCAAAAAAAAGTTTTATAAAACTGATAAACGAAATAGGCCCCGAAAAACAATCCCAGCAACACCATCAAACTCAATATATTTTTTCGATACTTCATTAAATTAACTTTTGATAATTAAATTCATCATGGAATTTACCTTCATAAAAATTCCAGTCTTTTTTTGTACCCATCAATACATAGTTTTGCTTTTCAAACAATTCGATACTTGGCTTGTTTTCAACAGCTATGTCTGCGAAGAGTTGGTGGAGTTGTAATTGTTTTTTCGCATAAAACTCAACAGAAGCTAAAGCCGCAGCACCATAACCTTTGGAACGTTCCTCAGTAGCAATGACAAGACCCACGCCTGCGCGGTGGTGCAAAGGCTCAAAATCAAACAGGTCGATAAAGCCAACGGGAGAGTTATTTTTACCAACGATTGTGAATTTCACTTGTTTGGTTTCAAAAATATCCCGCCCTGAATTGGCGATATAATCAAGTAATAAGTTTCTAGAATATGGTGAAGATCTGTTCGAATATTTCCAAAGAGAAATGTCGTTTTCAATTGCAAATAAAAAATCAATATCAGAAGGCTCAATGGCCCTTATCGAAACAATTCCCTTTTGATCATTCATCTTTAAACACGTATGGTTCCTGAAAACACTTGTACCGCAGGCCCGATTAGTTTTACATTCTCGTATTGATCTGAATTGGTTGAAAATTCAACCCTCAAAACTCCTCCCAAAGCGTGGATATTTATGCCATTCAACTTTGTATGACCTGAACTGTGAGCTCCTATGGCAGCAGCAATTGCTCCGGTACCACATGCCAAAGTTTCGTCTTCAACACCACGCTCGTAGGTTCTGATCTTAAAGTCTTCTTCGTTTGTTTTTTCAATAAAATTAACATTTGAACCCGCTTCAAAGTAAGGGGCTCCGTAACGAATTTCCGCTCCCTTTGTTTTTACATTCACAGCCAATACATCTGATACAAATTCAAGATGATGTGGTGAACCAGTATCTATAAACAAGGAATCTCCATTGTTAGTGATTAAGGCTACGTCGTTCATTTCAAGACAGACAAGTCCTTCTTGGTCGACAACAGCTTTATGCAAACCATCGCTTGCTTCAAAAGTTGTTTTTAAACCGACGATGTCATTGGCCTTGCAAAAGGCGACAGCACATCGGCTCCCATTGCCACAAAGCGACCCCTCATGTCCATTGGCATTAAAATAAACCATTTTAAAATCTGTCTTTTCCGAATCTCTAATTAAAATAAGCCCATCAGCACCTATTCCAAAGTTTCGATTACACAACCATTTAATGCGGTCATGGTCATCACTGGGAAATTTTTGAGTTCGGTCATCAAGGATGATAAAATCATTCCCCGCACCCTGATATTTGTCAAATTGAAAATCCATGTTCCAAATTTACGTAATTTTTAAACTTTTTTATTGTTGTTAAATAGACGTTAAAACATTAATTATGAAAAATAGAATTTATAATTTAGAATAATATTTAAATCAATATACAATGAAATCAACATTTAAAACCATCTTAGTTTCAGTTTCGAGTGCATTAATTGCTGTATTTGTATTTGAAAACTACTTTAATCAAGAAACAATAATTGGTCAAAACACTACCTCAAAGCTTATTCCTACTACCTATAGCTATAACACGAGCGGAACCGCAGCCGAAATGACCGACTTCACCATTGCGGCTGAAAAAACAGTTAATGGCGTCGTTCATGTAAAAAACACAAGCAGACAAAAAGGAAACGGCTCTTGGTGGTTTAATAATTTATATGGGGAAGACAATGGACCTAAAAGAGTAGGAACAGGATCTGGGGTCATCATTTCACCCGACGGCATGATTATCACCAATCACCACGTAATAAAAGATGCCAGTGAAATTGAAGTTACGACAAACAAAAACAAAACTTACATGGCAAAGCTCATTGGATCTGATCCAAATACGGACTTGGCTGTTTTAAAAATTGAGACGGACGAAAATTTACCTTACATATCTTTTGGAGATTCTGAAAGTTCTAAAATTGGAGAATGGGTGCTGGCTGTTGGAAATCCTTTTAATTTAAATTCTACGGTAACAGCTGGAATCATTAGCGCAAAATCTAGGGATTTGAATGATTCCGATCAAAAAAATCAGTCTTTTATTCAAACAGATGCGGCGGTCAACATGGGTAACAGTGGTGGAGCTTTGGTGAACACAAAAGGAGAACTCATCGGAATCAATACCGCGATTTCTTCAATTTCAGGTGGATTTGTTGGCTATTCGTTTGCAGTTCCCAGCAACACCGTTAGAAAAGTATTTGAAGACATTATTGAGTATGGTAATGTTCAAAAAGGATTACTTGGTGTTCAAGGAAATGCTTTAAATGCGGATTTTGCCGAAAAATTTGAGATTAGTGATACCCAAGGTTTTTATATCGGTGATGTCGAAAAGGGATTAGGGGCTGATTTGGCTGGTTTAAAACAGGGAGACATCATCAAAAAAGTTGATGGAACAATAATCAACAAGTTTTCTGATCTTACCGGTTACCTCTCCACAAAACGTCCTGGCGACAAAGTAAAAGTCTTTTATAAGAGTGAAGGAAAGAACAAAGAGGTTATGGTTACTTTGAAAAAAACGAACCGCACACGATTTATCGGAATGGAGTTGAAGAATCTTTCTGAAGAGGAAAAAGCTATTTTCAAAATCGAAAAAGGAGTTGTCATCAGCAAAATGTTAAATTCTAGACTTTACAACTATGGTATTGAGGAAGGTTTTGTTGTTTTAGAAGTAAATGACATTCTGATTGATGAAGTTGCAACGATTGAATCCATTACGCTTGAATCACTATCAAGCATCTTATTTCTGAGTCCAGATGGGCAAAAAGAAAGGATTTTATTCGAATAAAATTTAATTCTATTTAAGTTAGAGAAAAGTTACCAAAAGTTTTGGTAACTTTTTTTTTTGTAAAATATTTGCAAGGCTTTAAAACAATGCACAAATGAGGATTGACATCATCACACTATTTCCCGAATTACTTTCCAGTCCTTTTGAAGCTTCTATACTGAAGCGCGCCATTGACGCAAATAAAGTAATTGTTAATTTTCATAATCCTCGAGATTACAGCACCAACAAACATAAAAAAGTAGATGATTATCCCTTTGGAGGTGGTGCAGGAATGGTGATGACCATCGAGCCGATTGATTTGTGTTTAGAACATTTAAAAAAAACGAATGATTATGATGAGATCATTTATTTAACTCCTGATGGAGAGCAACTTGCTCAGAATGTCTCAAATGAACTTTCACTCAAAAAAAATATAATTATCATCTGCGGTCATTACAAAGGAATTGATCAAAGGGTGAGAGATCACTTAATAACTCGAGAGATTTCGATTGGAGACTTTGTCTTGTCAGGCGGTGAGCTTGCAGCTGCTGTGCTTTGTGACAGCATCATCAGACTCATTCCAGGAGTGATTGGGGATGAATCCTCTGCCCTAACTGATAGTTACCAAGATGGGCTTTTGGCTCCGCCGATCTACACACGACCAGCGAAGTATAAGGAATGGAGCGTTCCAGAAATACTCACCTCGGGTGACACCCCAAAAGTCGACGCTTGGAGAGAGGAAAAAGCGCTTGAGAAAACGCAAAGACTTCGTCCTGATCTTTTAAATGAAGATTAACAACATAAAAACAGGTTACGTGGTTGTGTAAATGAAAATAAGTTATAAATTTGCACCGCGTTAAAATAACCTCTGGCTCTCATTGTGAATGTTGTTTTACTAACACTAATTAACTAAAATGGAAAAATTAATAAATTTCATTCAGGAAGAATTCATCGCTAAGAAAGATTTTCCTGAATTTTCGGCAGGAGACACCATCACTGTTTACTATGAAATCCGAGAAGGTGAAAAAGTAAGAACTCAGTTCTTTAGAGGAGTCGTTATTCAGATTAAAGGTGAAGGGCTTTCTAAGTCATTTACAATTCGAAAAATGTCTGGTACAATTGGTGTGGAAAGAATCTTCCCACTCAATCTTCCAACAATTCAAAAAGTTGAAGTAAACAAAAGAGGAAAAGTAAGACGATCCAGAATCTACTACTTCAAAGAATTACGTGGTAAGAAAGCACGTATTAAAGAAAAAAAATATTAAATATATCAAAACCGCTTCGTGCGGTTTTTTTATGTATTTATTTCCCTGAAACACCATTTCTATCTTAGAAACAATGGTGTTTTATCAAATCAATATTAATAAATAAATTATCTACAAATGTCAAAAATAAAAGTAGCAAACCCCGTAGTAGAGATCGATGGTGATGAAATGACGAGAATCATTTGGAAATTTATAAAAGAACAACTTATTCTACCTTATTTAGATTTAGAGCTTTTGTATTATGACCTTGGAATGGAGTCAAGAGATGCTACAGAAGATCAAATAACAATTGATGCTGCAGAAGCTATTAATAAACATAAAGTTGGGATTAAGTGTGCTACAATTACTCCCGACGAGGATCGAGTTGTTGAGTTTGGTTTAAAAAAAATGTATCGTTCTCCCAATGGAACCATCCGTAATATTATCGGTGGAACTGTCTTTAGAGAGCCAATCATTATGAAAAACGTACCGAGATACGTTCAAGGATGGACCAAACCAATTTGTATTGGTCGTCATGCTTTTGGAGATCAGTATAAGGCAACGGATACAGTAATCAAAGGAAAAGGAAAGTTAACCATGACATTTACTCCAGAAGATGGAAGTAAAGAACAGTCTTGGGAGGTTTATAATTTTCAAGAAGATGGTGTTGCAATGAGTATGTACAACATTGATTCTTCAATCTTTGGATTTGCAAGATCTTGTATGAACAGGGCTTTAGACAAGGGATGGCCACTTTACCTTTCCACAAAAAACACAATCATGAAGGCTTATGATGGTCGTTTTAAAGATATTTTTCAAGAAGTATTTGACAATGAATTCAAATCGAAATTTGAAGTTGCAGGTATTACTTACGAACACAGACTCATCGACGACATGGTTGCTGCTGCAATGAAATGGAGCGGCGGTTTCGTGTGGGCTTGTAAGAACTATGATGGCGATGTTCAATCAGATACAGTAGCCCAAGGATTTGGTTCATTAGGATTAATGACTTCTACGCTTGTTACTCCTGACGGACAAATCATGGAGGCTGAAGCTGCTCATGGAACGGTTACCCGCCATTACAGACAACACCAACAAGGAAAGGCAACTTCTACAAATCCAATTGCATCAATTTTTGCATGGACAAGAGGTTTGGCACACAGAGGTAAACTCGATAGCAATCAAGAACTTATAGATTTTTGCGCTACTTTGGAAGCTGTTTGTATCGAAACAATCGAAAGTGGAAAAATGACAAAAGATTTGGCTTTGTTAATTCATCAGAAGCAACTAAACGAGTCTCACTATTTGACAACACAAGACTTCCTTGGTGCGCTCAAAACAAATTTGGATGCTAAACTAGCCTAAATAGGAAGTTAAATACTTTAATTTTAATTAATTATGAATTTTAAGAAAATTACAGAGCAAGATTCTCACTATAATGCACTTGAGACGCTATCGGTCGAAAAATTAATCTCTGGAATCCATAAAGAAGACCTTTTTGCAGTTCAGGCGGTTGGAAAAGTTTTAGATAAAGTTGAAAACCTTATTAGTGCCATTGAACCTAACTTCATAGCAGGTGGGAGAATTTTTTATATAGGCGCAGGCACTAGTGGAAGACTTGGAGTTTTAGACGCTTCGGAATGCCCTCCTACTTTTGGCACTAGCCCAGAAAAAGTTGTTGGCATACTTGCTGGTGGAATTCCTGCATTATATCAATCTATCGAAGACGCTGAGGATGATGTGAACCAAGGATGGATCGATCTTATGAAGCACAAGCCCAACGAGCAAGATTTTGTGATTGGAATTGCAGCCTCCGGAACAACACCCTATGTAATATCAGCACTTAAAGAATGTCAAAAAAATAATATCAAGACGGGTTGCATTACTTCAAATCCGGGAAGTCCTTTGACAGAGTGTTCTGACTACCCGATTGAGGTGGTCGTTGGTCCAGAATTTTTAACCGGAAGTTCAAGGATGAAATCCGGAACGGCTCAAAAATTGATTTTAAACATGATCACTACGGCGAGTATGATCAGATTTGGAAGGGTCAAAGGAAATAAAATGATTGATATTCAAATCACCAATGACAAACTAGAAGATCGTGCTGCTCGAATCCTAATGGAAGAATTAAATATTGATCTTAAAACATCCATCCGACTTTTAGGGGAACACAAAAGCATAAGAGCTGCAATTAAGAACCACAAATGAATACGGAAGATTTACAGAAAGGACTTAAAAGAATGAGCATATTTATTGTGCTTTGCTTTATAGGCCCTGTTGTACTTCATCAAGCGTTTAAAAACGAAGGACACCCCTATTTCTGGCCAGTTTGCATCATTGGAGGGATATTCTGTATTGCTTCTATTTTCTATGGTTTCTGGGGGATTAAAACATTATTAAACGGACTGCTTGGTAATAGAAAAAATTAAAATCTAAAAAGAAATTGTGTCGCTTACTTCATACAACTATCTTTGCACAGATTTTTATCAATTATGATTGAAGTAAAATTTCCTGATTCATCAACACGAAGCTATGCTAAAGGGACAACCGTTTTGGATGTTGCAAAAGACATTAGCGAAGGTTTGGCTAGAAACGTACTATCTGCAAAATTCAACAATCAAACGGTTGAAACTGCCACACCACTTCAAGAAGATGGTGATTTGCAACTCTACACATGGAATGATACGCCAGGAAAAACTGCTTTTTGGCACTCTTCTGCTCACGTTTTAGCGCAATCAATTTTGGCGTTATATCCCGAAGCGAAACTAACCATAGGTCCAGCAATTGAAAACGGTTTTTATTATGATGTTGATTTTGGATCTGAATCTTTATCAGAAAAAGATCTTGTCAATCTAGAAAAAAAATTCATTGAATTCTCTCGTCAAAAATTTGAATTTAAAATGAGAGCTGCTTCTAAACAAGAAGCACTTGATTTTTACAAAAAGGAAGAAAACCCTTACAAAGTTGAACTTATAGAGAACCTAGAAGATGGAACGATCACTTTCTGTGATCATGCGGACTTCACTGATCTTTGTCGTGGAGGACACATTCCAAATACTGGTTTCATAAAAGCCATAAAACTACTAAGCGTAGCCGGAGCTTACTGGCGTGGGGATGAGAAAAACAACCAACTGACAAGAGTCTATGGTATTTCATTTCCAAAACAAAAAGAATTAACAGAGTATCTCGAATTGCTTGAAGAAGCAAAAAAGAGAGATCATAGGAAATTAGGTAAAGAACTTGAACTTTTTACTTTTTCGAAAAAAGTAGGACTTGGCTTGCCTTTGTGGTTGCCAAAAGGTGCTGCACTTAGAGAAAGATTAGAGGATTTTCTTAAAGTCGCTCAGAAAAAAGCAGGTTATGAGCAGGTCATAACGCCGCATATCGGGAGCAAGGAACTGTATATGACTTCTGGGCATTATGAGAAATATGGAGAGGATAGCTTTCAACCCATCGAAACTCCGTCTGAAGGAGAAACTTTTCTGTTAAAACCAATGAATTGCCCACACCACTGCGAAATTTACAATTCGAGACCTTGGAGTTATAAAGAATTACCAAAACGTTTTGCGGAATTTGGAACAGTTTATCGTTACGAACAAAGTGGAGAACTTCATGGACTAACAAGAGTTAGGGGATTTACTCAAGATGATGCTCATATATTTTGTACACCAGATCAGTTAGATCAGGAATTTAAAAATGTTATTGATCTGGTACTTTATGTATTCGGATCATTAGGCTTTGACAACTTCGAAGCACAGGTTTCGATTCGTGATCCTAAAAAACCTGAAAAATACATTGGCAATACAAAAAATTGGGAATTGGCCGAAGCGGCAATTATTTCAGCGGCTAAAGAAAAGAAACTGAATTTTATAATCGAAGAGGGCGAAGCCGCTTTTTATGGCCCAAAACTTGACTTTATGGTCAAGGACGCATTGGGAAGGAAATGGCAATTAGGAACCATTCAGGTAGATTATAACCTACCAGAAAGGTTTGAACTCAATTACAAGGGAAGTGACAATGAGTTACACAGACCCATAATGATTCATCGCGCACCTTTTGGAAGTTTAGAGAGATTTGTTGCAATTTTATTGGAGCATACGGGAGGAAATTTCCCTTTGTGGCTCTCTCCAAATCAGGCAAGCATCTTGTGTGTGAGTGAAAAACATGAAAAATACGCGAAAAAAGTTTTAAGTTTCTTGGAAAATCACGAAATTCGCGCCTCCCTAGATAACCGGAATGAAACAATTGGCAAAAAAATCCGGGAAGCAGAAATGAGCAAAGTGCCATTCATGCTGATTATAGGGGAAAAAGAAGCTGAATTGGATAACGTTTCAGTAAGAAAACACCACGTGGGTGATATGGGGGTTATGGAGACAAAAAACTTTGTAGAACTCATAAATAAAGAGATATCAAAAAGTATTTCTAACTTTGAACATTAATTTAAAATTGGCAGGCCATAGCAATACGTAGAAGAAGATCGAATAAACCAGCGAGGATTTTTAAAGAAAATCCCCACCGAATCAATGAAAAAATAACTGCACAAGAAATACGCTTGGTAGGAGACAATGTTGAGATTGGGGTTTATCAACTACCTAAAGCACTAGCTTTAGCTGAAGAACTAGAATTAGACTTAGCGGAGATATCTCCAAAGGCTTCTCCTCCAGTTTGTAAAATATTGGACTACAAAAAATTTCTCTATGAGCAAAAGAAGCGTGAGAAATCAATGAAGTCTAAAGCCACTAAGGTGATCATCAAGGAGATCCGTTTTGGACCGCAAACTGATGAACACGATTATGAATTTAAAAAGAAGCACGCGGAAAAATTCTTAAGCGAAGGCGCAAAACTTAAAGCTTTTGTGTTTTTTAAAGGAAGATCAATTGTTTTTAAAGAGCAAGGACAAATTTTATTACTTCGATTGGCTCAAGATCTCGAAGAATTAGGGAAAGTTGAACAAATGCCCCAGCTTGAAGGAAAACGAATGATTATGTTTATCGCACCAAAAAAGAAGTAACACGAGTATAAATCAAATAAAAAGCAAAAATGCCTAAAATGAAAACAAAGTCTAGTGCCAAAAAGCGATTCAAGCTTACCGGTACTGGTAAAATTAAAAGAAAGCACGCTTTTAAAAGTCATATTTTGACCAAAAAATCAAAGAAACGTAAGTTAAAACTTACACACTCTGGTTTGGTTAGTGATAGCGATCTTAGTAATATCAAAACTCAACTAAGATTAAAATAATTTAAAACCGGTTCAAGATTAATTTATAACCCTGATATTCGGCTCATAAAGTGTTTTAATTAACCGCCAATATCAAAAAAACAAAAACAAATGCCAAGATCAGTAAACTCAGTTGCTTCAAGAGCACGTAGAAAAAAAATATTTAAACAAGCCAAAGGGTTCTTCGGTAGAAGAAAGAACGTTTGGACTGTAGCAAAAAACGCAGTAGAAAAAGCAATGCTTTATGCCTACCGTGACCGTAAAACCAAAAAGCGAAACTTTAGAGCGCTTTGGATTACGCGTATCAATGCAGGTGCTAGGATTCATGGAATGTCTTACAGCCAATTCATGGGTAAAGTGAAAGCCAACAACATTCAGCTGAACAGAAAAGTTCTTGCTGATTTGGCAGCAAACAGCCCCGACGCATTCAAAGCAGTGGTCGACAAAATTAAATAAAAACAACATACTCGTTAAAAACCCATCCCCAAGAAGGATGGGTTTTTTAATTTTATACAATCATGGAAATCACCATTTACCACAATCCGAGATGTCGAAAGTCAAGAGAGGCGGTCCAACATCTTGAAGAGCATAATATCAATTTTGAAGTTGTCAAATACCTCGAAGACAAGCTCAACGAAAAAGAATTGTCTGATATTTTAGCAAAAGTGGGGAAAAAACCTTCCGAGATTTTAAGAAAAAACGAGACCCTATGGAAAACTGAATTTAAAAACAAGAATCTTGAGGAGAGGGAAATATTAACAGTTCTTGTTAAATATCCAAAGTTAATTGAAAGACCAATCGTTATTTTCAATGACACTGGTGTTATTGCTAGACCTCTTGAGAATTTAATTGCTTTCTTAAAAGTTAATTAAACCTTAATATTTATTCTTAGTCTATTAAGCATATATTGATAAAATGATAAAACTACTTCCTATTCTCTTACTACTTGTTTGTATTTCTCAATCTTATGGACAGCGAGGAAAAGCTCCTTCCAAAATCACTATTAATGGAATCGTAATTGACAAGGAAACCCAACAACCTTTGGAATATACCACAATCAGCCTCTTGAGTGATAAGAGACCCAATCAGGTGCAAGGAGGACTTACAGGCGCGAATGGAAAATTTTCATTCAGTGTTTTTCCTGGGATTTATGACATAAAAATAGAATACATTGGTTTTGAGCCTTATACCTTATCCAAAGTTGAATTGAAAGCCTCCAAAGATTTTGGGCAGATCAGTTTACTGATTTCTGAAAACTTGCTCGAAGGAGTTGAAGTGATGGCAGAAAAAACTGAAGTTGAAATTCGGTTGGACAAAAGAATATACAACGTCGGAAAAGATCTAACCGTCAGAGGAGGTAGCGTTGCTGATGTTTTGGACAATGTACCGTCGGTTTCCGTAGATGTTGAAGGAAACGTTGCCCTAAGAGGCAATGACAATGTCAGGATACTAATCAATGGAAAACCTTCTGGACTGGTTGGGATTTCAGGACCTCAAGGATTACAACAATTGCCTGCGGAGTCTATTGAGAAGGTTGAAGTAATAACCTCTCCTTCTGCAAGGTACGGTGCCGAAGGAACTGCAGGGATACTTAACATTATCTTGAAGAAACAAGAACTGCTTGGTCTCAATGGTAATTTCACAATTAACGGTGGGTTTCCCAGAAGATATGGGGGTTCAGCTACTGTTAATTTAAGAAAAGAAAAATTTAATATTTTCACAACCAATTCGACAAACAACAGTCTTTCGATTGGGAAAGTGTTTAATGATAATGAGTATTTTAATGGAACAGATCCGAGTACGTTTCTAGAGGAAATAAGACGGCCTGAAAGAGAAAATAATAGTATTTTCTCAAGTTTGGGTGTAGAAATTTACTTAAAAGAAAAAACATCTTTAATCTTGGGGGGGTTTATCAGAACTGAAGGTGGGGATGATTATACGAAAAATGAAATTAAAGAATTTGATCAGAACAGATCAATCATCACGCAATCAGACAGAATTGAGTTGGAAGAAGATGATGATAAGTCCCATCAATTTAACATCAATTTTGATTCCGAATTAGACGAAGAGGGTCAAAAGATTACAGCTACATTTCAATACGAAGAAAGTGATGAGAATGAATCGGCAAACATAGAAAACAGTACACTTATTCCAGTGAAGGGGAAAAAGAGTCTTGAAAAGCTCATTGAATATCAAAGTGAAAAAAGGATTTTATTTCAAGCAGATTATGTATTGCCAATTGATAAAGAGACTCAATTTGAATTTGGATACAGAGGAAGTTTTTCAAATCAAGGAACAGACTATAATGTTTATCTTTTTGATAACAATCAATTTAATTTAGACAATAACTTGTCTAATGAATTGATTTACAAGGAACATATAAACGCCTTATATACTCAATATGGAAAAAAGATGAAAGATTTTTCATTTCTATTTGGTTTAAGAATGGAAGACTCAAAAATCACTGTTGATCAAAGGAGTACCAATGATTACAAACAAAAAAACTATACAGAATTTTTTCCTACAGTAAATCTATCTTACGAGTTTAAGGAAACTGAAAGTATCATTTTAGGGTACAGCCGAAGAATATCAAGACCAAGAGGAAGATATTTAAATCCTTTTCCTTCAAGAAGCAGTGTCGCTAATTTTTTTCAAGGGAATGCAGACCTGAACCCGAGCTATTCAAACACAATAGATTTGGGCTATCTCAAAAGATGGGATAAATTTACTTTAAATGGTTCTGTATATTTTCAGAAGGCTACAAGCGTATTTACTTTTGTAGGAGAAGAAAGTGGGGAAACTGCAGTTATAAGTGGAGATCTAAATAATCCGAATGATCCAGCGAATCCACTTGTTGAAGTTCCAATAATCATAAGAAATCCAATAAATCTGGCAGAAAACAATAGAACAGGTGTTGAGTTTACTTTGAGCTACTCCCCTTCTAGGAAATCAAGGTTCTTTGCTAATTTTAATTTATACAATTCCGAGACTATTGGGGAATACAAAGGAGAAAGTCTTGATGCCACCAACCTGAGTTGGTTTTCGAGAGTTAACAGTAAAATCACTTTACCCGGTGACATTGACTGGCAAATGAGAGTCTATTACTCAGGGCCTAGAATTACTGCGCAATCAAGATCAGAGCCGATGCTCTATGTCTCAGGGGCTTTAAGCAAAGATGTCTTTAAGGATAAAGGAACTATTTCTTTTCGTGTAAGTGATCTTTTCAATACAGGAATGAGAGAGTCCGTAACTACCACCAATACTTTTAGGAATTATGGAATTTACAGAAGAGGAACTCCGACTTTCATTTTATCTGCTACCTACCGTCTAAACCAGAAAAAAGAACAAAAAGGTTCTCGCCAAGGGAATCAAGGAAGTGGGGAACAAGGAGGGGATGTCGCTTTCTAGTTAGAAAGTTCTTTTGACTTATTTTCTTTTCTTTCTTTAAGAAATTCTTTTAACGCACCAATCAACCAGTAAGGAATTACAAAGGTGAGTAGAAAAATCATTAACCAAAAACCAAGGGTTAAAATGGATAAGAAAGCAAGGAAACCTAAATATTGATCAAATTCAAACATATCGATATAATCTGATGCAAAACTACATATTTTATCTTTCAGAAGTTTAAGATCTTAAAAAATATTTCAACATTTTTATTTAAAAAGGAACTATTTTTGTAAATGCATAAAATCAAGGAAATGAAATATAGAATTGAGAAAGATACACTAGGAGAAGTAAAGGTACCTCATGACGTCTATTGGGGTGCACAGACGGAAAGATCAAGAGCTAATTTTAAGATTGGGGCAACTGCTTCAATGCCTTTAGAAATTATTTATGGTTTTGCCTATTTAAAAAAAGCCGCTGCTTTCACCAATCACGAAGCCGGAATACTCCCGATCGAAAAAAGAGATTTGATTGCCCTTGTGTGTGATGAAATAATTGCAGGGAAACTTAATGATCAATTTCCATTGGTTATTTGGCAAACAGGTTCGGGAACTCAAAGCAACATGAACGTCAACGAAGTTATTGCAAATCGGGCACATGTGCTTGCTGGAAATAAGCTGGGAGAAGGAGAAAAAACCCTTGCCCCAAACGATGATGTTAATAAGTCACAATCTTCGAATGACACTTTCCCTACTGGAATGCACATTGCTGCTTATAAAAAAATCATAGAAAATACGATACCGGGGGTTCAAAAGCTAAGAGATGCTTTAAATCAGAAGTCAAAGGATTTTAGTAAAGTAGTTAAAATTGGTCGAACTCATTTGATGGACGCCACTCCCCTAACCCTAGGTCAAGAATTTTCTGGTTATGTGTCTCAATTGGATCATGGTGTTAAAGCGTTAAGAAATACACTCGAACATTTATCTGAGTTGGCTTTGGGAGGAACAGCTGTAGGAACTGGAATTAACACTCCAAAAGGCTATTCAGAAAATGTTGCTAAACACATTGCAGAATTCACTAAACTTCCATTTATAACCGCCGAAAATAAATTCGAAGCTTTGGCAGCACATGACGCAGTTGTTGAATCGCATGGGGCCTTAAAGCAATTGGCTGTTTCTTTAAATAAAATCGCAAATGACATTCGATTGCTTTCCTCAGGACCAAGATCTGGAATTGGTGAAATAGTTATTCCTGCCAATGAACCCGGAAGCTCAATCATGCCAGGAAAAGTAAATCCTACACAATGCGAAGCGATGACCATGGTTTGTGCCCAAGTTATGGGAAATGATGTAGCCATTAGTATTGGAGGAATGCAGGGGCATTATGAATTGAACGTTTTTAAGCCGGTTATGGCAGCTAACATCATTCAGTCTGCGCAACTCATTGGTGATGCCTGTGTAAGTTTCACTAACAACTGCGTCATAGGAATCGAAGCGAATCAAGATAGAATTGATGAATTGGTTAACAACTCCTTGATGCTGGTTACCGCGTTAAACACTAAAATCGGATACTACAAAGCCGCAGAAATAGCCAATAAAGCACATGCAGAAGGATCAACCCTCAAAGCCTCAGCTTTGGCATTAGGGTATCTTACTTCCGAAGAATTTGATCAATGGGTTAAACCCGAAGACATGATTGGTGAAAAGTAATTCTAATGAATATTCTCTGGTGGTTTTTTGTGTTGAATTCTATTAGGAATAACAATTGTCACTAGAAGTTTTTTCTTTTAAATTAGTAAGAGATTCGACTAGTTGCGAGATAGCTTTCTATATTTTATTCTTTTAGGCATCAAGTCTTGACCCAATCGTTTCTTTTTATTTTCTTCATAATCAGAATATGATCCCTCGAAAAAGTAAACTTGAGAATCTCCTTCAAAAGCAAGAATATGTGTACAGATACGATCTAAAAACCAACGGTCGTGAGAAATTACTACTGCACAACCTGCAAAGTTTTCTAGCCCCTCCTCCAAGGCACGAAGCGTATTCACATCCAAATCATTGGTGGGCTCATCTAACAAAAGTACATTCCCTTCTTCCTTGAGTGTCATGGCCAAATGCAAACGATTTCGCTCCCCTCCAGAAAGTGCTGATACTTTTTTGTTTTGCTCACTTCCACTAAAGTTAAAACGGCTTAAAAAAGCACGAGAATTGATTTGTTGACCTCCCAACATAATTAGCTCTTGTTCGTCACTAAAGTTCTGCCAAATACTTTTTTCAGGGTCAATATTGGAATGCGACTGATCCACATAAGCCAGTTTTACTGTCTCACCAACGGAAAAATTGCCACCATCAACAGTTTCTTCTCCCATTATCATTCTAAACACAGTAGATTTACCAGCACCGTTAGCACCAATAACTCCCACAATTCCAGCTTGAGGCAAAGTGAAATTCAAATCATCATACAATAATTTTTCTCCAAATGATTTCGCAACATGTGAAGCTTCTATTACATTGGTTCCTAAACGAGGACCATTAGGAATAAAAATTTCTAATTTTTCATCGACTTGCTTTTGATCTTGACTCATCAGCTTGTCATAATTTGACAAACGCGCTTTCTGTTTGGACTGTCTTCCTTTAGGAGCCATTCTTACCCATTCCAATTCACGTTCTAGAGTTTTCTGGCGTTTGGAAGCGTGCTTTTGCTCCTGTGCCAATCGTTTTGATTTTTGATCTAACCATGAAGAATAATTTCCTTTCCATGGAATGCCTTCCCCACGATCCAACTCTAAAATCCAACCTGCAACATTGTCTAGGAAATAACGGTCGTGTGTAACTGCAATTACAGTTCCTTTGTATTGTGCCAAATGATGCTCTAACCAGTGAACGGATTCTGCATCCAAGTGGTTGGTTGGTTCATCCAAAAGCAAGATGTCTGGCTTTCTTAACAACAACCTACACAATGCAACACGTCTTTTTTCTCCACCAGACAAGAATTCAATTTTAGAATCACCATCAGGAGTTCGCAAAGCATCCATTGCAATTTCTAGTTGTGTATCTAATTCCCATGCATTCCGTGCGTCAATCTCATCTTGGAGCTTGGCCTGTCGATCCATGAGTTTTTGCATTTTATCTGCATCTTCATAAACCTCAGGCAAACCAAATTGATCATTTATATTGTTGTATTCATCCAAAATAGCAACAGTTTCAGAAACGCCTTCCTTAACAATTTCTAGAACTGTTTTATTAGGATCCATCTGTGGCTCTTGTTCCAAAAAACCAACAGAGTAGCCCGGTGAGAAGACAACATCCCCTTGATAGTTTTTATCTAATCCAGCGATGATTTTAAGCAAAGTTGATTTTCCAGAACCATTAAGACCTAAGATTCCGATTTTCGCACCATAGAAGAAACTTAAATAGATTCCTTTTAGAACGGGTTGATTTGATGACTGGTAAGTCTTTGTGACTCCAGACATAGAAAAAATCACTTTATTATCGTCTGCCATTTTGATTGATTTATAGAGTTAAATAGTATCATGCTGAATAAAAAAATAATTGATGTAGCTCTAAATATCCTTGAATAAAGCATCCCATCACTGGGCATACAAATATCGATTTTTTTAATTACGATATCAAAAAAAATGTCCTTAGTTTAGCTATTATAAAACATTAAAGAATTCTTATTTTAGTAAATAAAAAACAGATTCCTTCACATGAGTTTAGAATTGGAAAAAAATAAAGATCAAAACAAGTTATTACTCTCTGAGCTTAATCAAAGAATTGCTGCAATAAAATTAGGCGGTGGAAAAACCCGTTTAGAAAAAATCAGGAAGCAGGGTAAAATGACCGCCAGAGAACGGGTTTCTTTTTTGTTAGATGACCCAACTGTTGCTATCGAAATAGGTGCAATGGCAGGTTACGAAATGTATGCAAAAGAAGGGGGATGTCCTGCAGGGGGAGTTATTGTAATGATGGGTTATGTTTCCAAAAAACTTTGTGTCGTTGTTGCCAATGATGCTTCGGTAAAAGCAGGAGCTTGGTTTCCAATAACGGCCAAAAAAAACCTCAGAGCACAGGAAATCGCGATGGAAAATAAAATTCCAATTATATACCTCGTTGACAGTGCGGGTGTTTTTCTTCCCATGCAAGATGAGATTTTTCCTGACAAAGAACATTTTGGAAGAATCTTTAGAAATAATGCTCAGATGAGCAGCGAGGGTATTGTTCAGATCTCTGCCATCATGGGCAGTTGCGTTGCGGGGGGTGCCTATTTACCCATTATGTCTGATGAAGCGATCATTGTCGATAAAACTGCCAGTATTTTTTTAGCAGGCAGCTATTTGGTCAAAGCGGCAATAGGTGAAAAAATAGACAACGAAACTTTGGGAGGAGCAACAACCCATTCTGAAATAAGCGGAGTGACCGATTATAAAGCAATAGACGACCGAGATGCTTTATCCCGAATTCGAGCATTAATTGAAAAAATTGGTGACGATCCAAAAGCTGGTTTTAATAGAATTGAACCTAAAAATCCAATGGCTAAAATTGAAGAAATTTTAGAATTATTGCCGAATAACAAAACCCATCCTTATGATTCCTATGAGATCATCAACCGCTTGGTTGACGAAGGATCCATTGATGAGTATAAAGCGGATTATGGGAAAACAATCATCACAGCTTATGCGCGAATTGATGGCTGGGCAGTTGGAATTATAGCCAATCAAAGGCAAATGGTTAAAAACAAAAAAGGAGAGTTGCAGTTCGGGGGGGTCATCTATAGTGATTCAGCGGATAAATCGACACGGTTTGTGGCCAATTGTAATCAAAGAAGAATCCCTTTAGTATTCCTACAAGATGTAACAGGATTTATGGTTGGCAGTAAGGCCGAATACGGAGGGATTGTTAAAGATGGGGCAAAAATGGTCAATGCTGTCGCAAATTCGGTGGTTCCAAAGTTTACCGTAATTGTTGGGAATTCAAATGGTGCGGGCAATTATGCCATGTGTGGCAAAGCCTATGACCCGAGGTTAATTATTTCGTGGCCCGGTTCAAAAATGGCAGTTATGGGTGGAGAGCAAGCGGCTCAGGTCTTGTTACAGATTGAAAAGTCTAAACTTAAAAAAGAGGGGAAGATTATAGATCCTAAAAAAGAAAAACAACTTTTGGATAAAATTATGTCCAAATATGAAAAACAAACGCATGCCTATTATGCGGCAGCAAGGCTATGGACAGATGCAGTAATCAATCCTTTAGAAACTCGTAAATGGATTAGTCTTGGAATTGCGGCGGCAAACCATGCTCCAATTAAAAAGAAATTCAACATGGGTATTTTACAAGTTTAAATAAGCTTGTTGATTTTGAGGGTAAGTTCTCTTAAAATCTTTCCGTTTTTGGTCTCAATTTTATTAACAAAAACTAAGGACTTTGGCACCTCGAACTTGTCCAAGGCATCGCAAGATTGGATTTTTGAATTGATTTGATCTGTTTGAGAAACATTTCCTTCAATTATCATAACCAATTTATAGCCCAATGTATCATCAGGGAAGCCAGACACAAAGAAGGGGTTTTTAATTGCTGAGCTTAATTTTGTCTCAACCGCTTCAGGGAAGATCTTAAAACCACCAGAATTAATCACATTGTCTTTCCTTCCTTTAAAAGTAAAGCTTTTATCATCGATCAAATCAACCAAATCATTAGTTATTATGGTATCTTCCGTGACGTGAGGAGCATCAATTAATAAACATCCTTCAGCATTAACTGATACTTGAACCCCTGGAAGCGCTGTAAAAGGTTGCTTTGGAATGGAAAGCTTAGAAACCGCAATATGGGTGATGGTTTCCGTCATTCCATAGGTCTCAAAACAATGGTCGTGATTGGCAACCAGTGCTGAATGTAATTCGGGGGAAATGGAAGCTCCTCCAACAATCAATGTTTTAATATTTCTGATTTTATTCATTGAATTTTGAGCTTGCAGAGGGATCATGGCTGCGAAATCATATTTTCGATTACTGTCTTTAAGCGGGTTTAAACTGGGCGGTTTTAAATCTAAGGAAAGTCCCAAAATCATTGCCCTGACAAGCATCATTTTTCCAGCAATAAAATCGGTCGGCAGACAGTGTAAAGCAGTATCGCCAATTCCTATTTTAAAAAAATCACCTGTTTTGATGGCAGAAGCAACCATGGACTGTTTGGACAACCTAATTTCTTTTGGCGCTCCAGTAGATCCAGAAGTTTTAACATGAATCCAATCTGCACTGTCCATCCAATCCATGATGAATTCCCCTAAAGCCCTTTCATAATAATCACCTTCTTTGATGAAGTCATAGCCAATCATCTTAAGTTCATCGGGAGTAAATGAATAACCATTGAGTTGAAATCGGTTGTGTATTTTAGTATGGTGGGGTATCGCCATTAGAATTTAGCTGTTAAGTTGTGCTTCCAGTTTTTCCATCCATATTTTCTTGAAAAAAGAAGGATCAATATTGGATAAACCACAAGAAATGTAATTAATAACTCTTTTATTAATGAGGGTTCAGAATTGTCAATCAACAAGGATTCTGTTTGGAAGGAAGTCCAAGAGGCTGTAACCAAAAGCGCAGTTACTAAATTATTTGCAGCGTGAAAACCCAATGCCAATTCGAGTCCCTCATCCATCAGCGTTATGACCCCAAGAAACAAACCTGTGCCAATATAATACCAAATCAAGTTAACCCCCAATTTGTCAATTTCAGGATTCCAAATATGTAACATACCAAAAATTATAGAAGTTGTAATCAGCGGAAGCCATCGGTTTCTGAAAATAACGCCAAAGCCTTGCAATAAATAACCTCTAAAAAAAAGTTCTTCAGCAGAAGTTTGAAGCGGAATCATCACAACACTAATAAGAAACAAAATCAAAAAAGGAACGGGCTTAAAATTCCAAACAAAATCTGTGGGAGATAGAAAATAACTAATAATGATAAAAGCAGCTGAGACACCTCCCCATAAAAGGAAGGAAAATAAAATGCGTGAACGATCAATTTTTTTTCTTGTTGTGATTATTGTTTTAAAAGGTTTGCCTAATTGTTTTGTGATGACCAACCATAAACCAACCAAACTGATTGCAAAAGGAATTAGTATTAAAAATAAAGTTGTATTGGAAGGGAACGAACCTAAAAGTTGAAATTGATCTTCAAACGCTTTGGCATCAGTTCCTTTAGCTAAAACATAAAGTGTTAGTGGAATTTGTCCTAAGATGTTAAAAAAAATAACCGCTACAGAACCAGCAATGTATTTAACGAAATCTTTTTTCTCAAGATTAATTTGCTCTATAAACATGGTTAAAAATTAAGGTTCCAATTCAGTTTGGGATTAAATTTAAGATAACCTGAATCAACTTCCAAAGGAGCTTCAATGTTATTGGTAAACAAACCCCCTGTTCCAAGACCTTGAAACGAATGAGGTTCTAAGTTATAGGTCCATTGGGCAATTGCATTTAAGCCCAGATTGCTTTCAAGTGCGCTGGTGATCCACCACCCTATTGACCTAGCTTTGGCCAATTCTATCCATTCTTCGCAAGACTTAAAACCGCCCAAAAGTGTCGGTTTAAGTATGATATATTGTGGTTTGATTTTATCGAGTAATGCCGCACGATCTGCTTTATCAAAACACCCAATTAACTCCTCATCTAAGGCAATAGGCAAAGGAGATAAAGCACAAACTTCTCGCATTGCTTCTTGTTGATTCGCCGCAATGGGTTGTTCTATGGAATGAATTCTTAAATCAGATAGTTTTTTTAGTTTATCCAAAACTTCTGACCGCTGAAATGCTCCATTTGCGTCGACTCTTAAAATCAATTTTTCTTCAGAGAATGAGGAACGAATTCCTTTCAATAAATCAAGTTCATTTTCAAAATCTAAGGCACCAATTTTTAATTTAATGCACCCAAACCCTTGTGCTATTTTTTCACTGATTTGATCTTTCATAAAAGACAGATCACCCATCCAAACCAGTCCATTTATTGGAATGTCCTCCTCACCTCTTGTAAACTTTGATGGGAATAATTCAAACGTGTTTTTAGCATTAAATGAAAGTAATGCCGTTTCATATCCCATTTGAATCGCTGGGAATTCTTTTAAAAAATCTGGGGGAACGTTCTGACTTTCATTAATTAACTGACAAAGTTCTTGGAGCTGATCTTCAAAATCTGGACGATCATCAACACTCAATCCTCTAAACATGCCGCATTCGCCAATACCGATTTTGTCCTTATCCGTTAGCTTTAAAAACCAGGTTTCTTTTTCTTTGAGCACGCCTCTTGAAGTTCCTGAAGGATGTTTAAATTTTAGAACATATTTCTGGTAGCTCGCTTTCATTGATTGAGATATGAAGTGACAAAAAACACAATTGAAATAAAGAAGATGGTTAGCGCAAGTTTTTTTAATTCGGGATCAAACTGCTTTGGCTCTTTCACATTAAAAACACGATAGAGATGCAAAAATAAAGGAACGAAAACGAGTGTATAAATTGTTTTGATTAATAAGGGCTGCTCTCCTATTCCGATGAAAAATAAAATAATTGCAATTGAGATTAAAAAAAAATGGTAGACTTTGGCTTTATAACCTCCCAAACGTACGGCCAATGTGACTTTAGAGGAATTTAAATCATTCTCAATATCACGCATATTATTCAAATTTAAAACTGCGACACTGAGAAGTCCAACTGAAGTAGCAAACAGAACTATAGACAGATCGATGGAATTAATCTGCAGAAAATAAGAACCAATAACGCTGACCCATCCAAAAAAGATAAAAACAAAAAGATCTCCTAAACCAGAATAACCATAAGGGTTTGTTCCAACGGTATATTTGATAGCAGCAGCCACAGCACCAATCGCTAATAAAATAAATAAAACTGAAAACAAGAGTTTATCCAGGCCCAGAGATTCATAAATCAGGGCAATGGAAAGTATAATCGAAACAAGCACAGAAACGAGTATTCCCCTTTTTAAGTTTTTCGAAGTCAATAGTCCCTGCTGTAAAACCCTTTTTGGACCAATTCTTTGCTCATTATCTGTGCCTTTAATTCCATCTCCATAATCATTTGCAAAGTTAGAAACGATTTGAAAAGCGATAGCGGTCAAAATAGATAACAGAAAAATTATAAAGGAAAAATCATTGTGACTTAACGCCAAAGCGTTTCCCATAATGATGCCAGACACAGACAATGGAAGAGTTCTTAATCGGGCAGCTTGTACCCAAATTTGTAAATTATTTTTCAAACAAAAGGTTTAAGGAAATTTGGGGTATTGCTTAAAATCAGGATCTCTTTTTTCGAGGAAAGCCCGTTTTCCTTCCTGCGCTTCTTCCATAAGATAATACATTAAGGTTGCATCGCCTGCAAGTTGCATCAAGCCATGCTGACCATCCAATTCAGCGTTCAAACTTCGCTTAATCATTCGCAAAGCCAAAGGACTTCGCTTTTGCATCATTTCGCACCACTCCATTACGGTGTCTTCTAATTTATCTAGTGGCACTACCTTGTTTACCATCCCCATGTCTTCCGCCTCTTTGGCTGAATACTGCTTACACAAAAACCAAATTTCACGTGCTTTTTTCTGACCTACATGGCGCGCTAAGTAGGAAGATCCGAATCCTCCGTCAAAACTACCCACTTTAGGACCCGTTTGTCCAAAGATCGCGTTTTCACTCGCTAGGGTCAAGTCACAGACGACATGCAGTACATGACCGCCTCCAATGGCATAACCATTCACCATTGCGATCACAGGTTTTGGCATTTCACGAATGCGTTTATGGACGTCCAAAACGTTGAGTCGAGGAACGCCATCTTCACCTACATAGCCTCCAACTCCTTTTACATTTTGATCCCCACCACTACAAAAAGCTTTTTCACCCGCTCCTGTTAAAACAACAACATCGATGTCATTTCGCTCTCTACAGACCTCAAGAGCTTCCAACATTTGATTGTTGGTTTCAGGACGAAATGCGTTATATACTTCTGGTCGGTTAATTGTTATTTTTGCGACTCCATTGCAAAATTCAAAAAGAATATCGCTGTAGGTCTTTATAGATGTCCATTTTCTCACAGTATGTTTTTTTTGTAAAAATACGGTTTTATTCAAAATTGAAAGGGCATGTCGAGAATCAATTACAACGAATTATTGTTGATTTTTAAACCATTGATTTAAAATAATCTAGCAGTATTTGATCATTCAGTTTTCTAGGGGTATGAATTTCTAAAATTTTAGGACGAGAAGAAGCTTTGAAAAAAGAATTCAATTTCAGGTTTAAGCCAAACATAGACCGAGTAGACTTATATTCAAAGCCAAAAGCTTTTGCAATGGATTTTGCATTGCGCTGGTGGATGGTTTCAAAATAAGTGTCATATTTAGGGGTGTCTTTTTCCCCTGGCAAAATTCTAAAAATTCCTCCCCCTGAATTATTGATAAGTAGAATTCTAAAGTCGTTCGGAATATAATTATTCCAAAGACCATTCAAATCATAAAAAAAACTCAGATCACCAGTAATTAATAAAGTTGGGCTTTTTGAAATTTGAGCTGCGCCAACAGCGGTTGCAGTACTGCCATCAATTCCGCTTGTTCCTCGATTACAAAAAACAGAAGTTTCCTTGGGCAGGTCAAACAACTGGGCATATCGAATGGTAGAGCTATTTGCGAGTTGTAATTGCAAAGTATTGGGTAATTTAAATGCTATTTTTTCAAATACTTTTAAATCTGAAAAAGCTTGGGTTTTCAGCCATTGCCGACCACGAGCACCAAACTTGTTGTAATGCTTTAAAACCTCCTCACGATAAGAAGAAGCTGGACTGTACGCTTCGGAATAAAGCGCTTTCAAGAAACTATTGGGATGCAATAAACAATGTTTCTTTAAGCAATAATAAGTATCATAGGCCTTTTTAGAATCAATATGCCAGTGTGTTTCGGGCGGGTGATTTCTTAAAAAAGATTTAATTTTTTTTGAAACAACCATTCCTCCAAAGGTGAGCAAAATATCGGGTTGTAAAAAAGTTTTCTTCTCTTTCTCTAATGCCTCTAAGGGAGCCATCAAAGTGTCAATAGAATTAATGGTCATCGAGTGAAATAGATTGGACGTTTTTTCGGTTAACACCACCACACTAGGATCATCGCAAATCAGATTGAAAATTTCTTTATCAATGGTATCGGGCGATAAAACTCCCACCAATATCATTTTCTTCTTCGCCTTTCTCCATTTATCTTTAAACTGATCTAAATCTTTCTCAGAAACAACGTTTTTAGATATATCAAGTAACGGGACACTAAAGGGAACAGCCATCTCGGTCATTCCATACAATGGTTCTTCCAAGGGAATATTTAAATGCACAGGGCCACTTTTTGTAAAAGCAATATCGAGTGTTTTGGTAATCACATTTGCGTTATCCTGTTGAATCTTTAGTTGTTGTTCCGCAATTTCCTGAGGGGTACTCTTAGGATTAATTTCCTTTTGCAGCGGATTATTCAACAAGCTAGCTGTGGCATGAGAAACATCAGGTTTCAAATACGCTGCAGCTTCCAAATGTGGCTCAAAAACTCCAGTCTGACGAATGGTTTGACCATCGCCAATGTCAATTCTGTGCGGCATGCGATCTGCAGATAAAACAACCAAAGGAATGTCACTGTAATAAGCTTCGGAAACCGCAGGATAATAATTCAATAAAGCAGAACCAGAAGTACACACCAAAGCCACAGGGGATTTTAATTGTTGGGCGATTCCAAGCGCAAAAAATGCGGCAGCGCGTTCATCGACAACGCTGTAAGTTTTAAAGAAATCATCTTCAACAAATCCATTGGTCAATGGAGCATTTCTTGAACCCGCAGAAATAACAATGTGTTTGATTTTTTTTAATGCGCACAAGCGCACCACAGTTTGGGCTAATGGAATTGCAGGATAGATTACTTTGCGTTTCGACATTGGATTACAAAAGTACAAAACACGGGGCGTAATTCCCCTTCAGTCGCAGTAAATTTCAAAGTGCTTGAAGAATTGTTTGTGCTTTATTTTGGGTTTCTTCCCATTCTTGTTCTGCATCACTTTCAGCAGTAATACCAGCACCTACATAAAGTGAAATGCTTTCTTTTTTAAGTTGAGCACAACGCAAATTGACATACAAATTACACTCTCCAAGAAGATCAACATCTCCCATGCATCCACTGTAATACTGTCTGTCAAACTTCTCATGAGAAGCAATAAAATCTAACCCCTCTTGCTTGGGAATACCTCCAACTGCTGGCGTAGGATGAAGATTTTTAATCATTCTTTCAACGCTCACATTTGCCCTGTTAACAGAAATATCATTACACAAGTGCACTAGATTTCCTGCTCTTTTGGTGTAAGTTTCAGAACATTCAATGTCTTCTTCATTAAACAAATCCCTTAGAACTTTTTTAATACTTTGGGTAACCAATGCTTGCTCCAATTTTTCTTTTGCTCCCCAATGGTAAATTTCATTAGAATTGAAAGGTAAAGTCCCTGCTAATGACATCGTTTTCAAGCCGTATTCATCGATTCCAAAAAGTCGTTCAGGACTTGCCCCCATCCAAGTTCCCGCAACTGGATGATGCCAAAAATAAACCATCGCTTGTGGGTACAAATGCAATAAATTATTGAATAATTCAAATGGATTTAAATTATGTTTAATTTTAATTTTTCTTGAAACCACTAACTTTTTCAAAAGCCCCGAATGGATCGCTTTTTTGGTTCTATGCACCAAGTCAAAAAACGATTGCTTCTCCTCTTTTGATTCTTCCAAAGGGAAAGGTTGAACGGTAACTAAAGTAGGATTGAAAGCATACTCCTTTTGATGGTCAGAAGGAATATAAGCAGTTTCAGATTCCATAATAAAAGAACCCATGAGAAAGCCGTTAATCTTAAAATCAAAAGTTTTGAATAATTGACTGTCTTTTTGAAAAAAACAACGAACCGAATTAGTGTTGGGTGCTCTAAAAAAAACAAAAGGTTTTTGTCCTTGCCAAAGGTTTTGAAAATCGCGCTTCAGTTCTTTATCTTTCATTTATTTTTAAGCGCGAGTCAGGGTGGTCAATTTACAAATTGAGATAAGATTCTTTTCATCATCGGTAACTCTAATTTCCCAAAGCTGAATGGTTTTTCCATTGTGAATGGGTGTCGCTTTTGCGTAAACAAAACCATCTTTTACGCCTTTCAAGTGATTGGCAGAAATTTCAATTCCCCGCGTTGTAAGGTTCGGATTTTTGTTTAAAACAAAGACGGCAGCACTTCCAACCGTTTCAGCTAAAGCGACAGTAGCTCCACCGTGAAGAACACCATCTGGCTGATGAACTTTAGCGTTAACCTCCATTCGAGCTGTTAAGAAGTCCTCACCAGCATCAACAAACTCGATCCCGAGTGTCTCCATTAAAGTATTGTTGCAAATTGCATTACAATATTTTAAAACTTGTTCTTTGTCCATATTAATTTCCTTAAAAAACAAAACCTTCCGATTAAGTTAAGCAGAAGGTTTTTGTTTAATAAATATTCAACTTGTTATTCTTTAACCTCTTCAAAATCAACATCCTGAACGTCATCTCCGCCAGCAGGGTTAGCACTTTCTGCTTCCCCTTTTGGTGGTGCTTGCCCCGCACCAGCATCTGCCTGTCCTGATTCGGCTTGAGCCTTATACATTTCTTCAGAAGCATTTTTCCATGCTTCATTGATTTTCTCAAGAGCAGCATCAATCAAAGCAAGGTCTTTAGATTCATGAGCTTTTTTAAGCTCTTCCAAGGAGGATTCGATAGGTGCTTTTTTATCCGCAGAAAGCTTTTCTCCAAATTCACTCAACTGTTTTTCAGTTTGAAAAATCATTTGATCTGCAGAGTTGAGTTTGTCTACCTCTTCTTTGGCTTTCTTATCAGCATCGGCATTTGCTTCTGCTTCTTGTTTCATTTTTTGAATTTCTTCGTCTGTTAAGCCAGAAGAAGCCTCAATACGAATATCTTGGGACTTTCCGGTTGCTTTATCAGAAGCACTTACTTTTATGATTCCATTGGCGTCAATATCAAAAGTAACTTCAACTTGAGGTGTTCCTCTTGGAGCAGGTGGAATACCATCCAAATGAAAACGTCCGATCGTATTGTTATCGGATGCCATTGATCTTTCTCCCTGTAAAACATGAATTTCTACAGAAGGCTGATTGTCTGCAGCGGTAGAAAAAACTTGTGATTTTTTTGTAGGAATGGTTGTGTTAGACTCTATCAGCTTGGTCATCACACCTCCCATGGTTTCAATTCCCAATGAAAGAGGTGTTACATCTAGTAACAAGACATCTTTGACATCTCCAGAAAGCACTCCTCCTTGAATGGCTGCCCCAATGGCAACAACTTCATCAGGATTAACTCCTTTCGATGGCTTTTTACCAAAGAATTTTTCTACCTCAGATTGGATGATTGGAATACGAGTTGAACCTCCCACCAAAATAACTTCATCAATATCAGAAGTAGATAAGCCTGCGTCTTCCAAAGCTTTCTTGACTGGCGCCATAGAACGCTTTACAAGTTCGTCAGATAGTTGCTCGAATTTTGCACGTGTTAATGTCGTAACCAAGTGCTTCGGTCCAGAGGCTGTAGCCGTAACATAGGGTAAGTTTATTTCTGTCTGCGCAGAGGAAGACAATTCGATTTTTGCTTTTTCAGCAGCCTCTTTTAGACGCTGCAATGCCATTGGATCTTCTCTAAGATCGATCTGTTCTGCTTTTTTAAAATCATCTGCCAAGAAGTCAATCAATACTTGATCAAAATCATCTCCACCAAGGTGGGTGTCTCCATTAGTAGAAAGTACTTCAAATACGCCATCTCCCAATTCTAGGATAGAAATATCAAAAGTTCCTCCTCCGAGGTCATAGACTGCAATTTTACTGTCTCCACCACTTTTTTTATCCAAACCAAAAGCCAAAGCTGCTGCCGTAGGCTCGTTGATAATTCTTTGTACTTTAAGACCAGAAATTTCTCCTGCTTCTTTAGTCGCTTGACGTTGGGCATCATTAAAGTAAGCTGGAACAGTAATCACAGCTTCGGTGACATCCTGACCTAAATAGTCTTCTGCCGTTTTTTTCATTTTCTGGAGTACCATCGCAGATAACTCCTGAGGCGTATACAAACGACCATCAATATCGACACGTGGGGTATCATTATCTCCTTTCACTACTTTATAGGCAACTGCTTTCGTATCATTTTTAGATTCGGAAAACTTATTTCCCATAAACCTTTTGATAGAGGCTATGGTTTTAGTTGGGTTGGTTACTGCCTGACGTTTTGCAGGATCCCCAACTTTGATTTCACCACCTTCAACAAAAGCTATTACGGATGGAGTTGTTCTTTTTCCTTCGGAATTAGGAATTACTACAGGTTCGTTTCCTTCCATTACAGAAACACATGAATTTGTTGTTCCTAAATCTATTCCTATTATTTTACTCATAATTTTAATCAATTTTATTTCTAATGTACTATTCAAGCATTGTGCCAATAACACATCACTGACAGCTTGTCATATGCCAAATGTATTTAAAATTCATAAATTTGATAAAAGTTATAGGTTTTAAAAAAACAACATACTTTTATAAAAATTTAAATATGTCAAAAGTGGCCAAAGATTATACCCGTATAACGACAAATAGTTTGTCTGAAATGAAGCAGAGAGGCGAAAAAATCGCAATGCTTACTGCCTATGACTTCACCCTAGCGGGTATTGTAGACAAGGCTGGAATTGATATTATATTGGTTGGCGATTCGGCTTCCAATGTGATGGCAGGTCACGAAACGACGCTACCCATAACTTTAGATCAAATGATTTACCACGCCTCTGGTGTCATTCGAGGGGTGGAGCGCGCCTTGGTCGTTGTCGATTTACCTTTTGGATCCTATCAATCTGATTCTAAAGAAGCGCTTCGATCTGCAATACGAATCATGAAAGAAGCAGGAGCGCATGCCGTAAAACTCGAAGGTGGAAGTCAAATTAAAGAATCTATTGTTAGAATTCTACAGGCTGGAATTCCGGTGATGGGACATTTGGGACTTACGCCACAGTCGATCTATAAATTTGGAACTTACACGGTAAGAGCCAAAGAAGAAAGTGAAGCAAAACAACTCATCGAAGATGCCAAGATGCTTGAAGAAATTGGTTGTTTTGGTATTGTTTTAGAAAAAATCCCTGCCAAACTCGCTGCCGAAGTGGCAAGAGAAGTCAACATTCCAATTATTGGAATCGGCGCTGGGAATGAAGTAGATGGTCAGGTTTTGGTGCTTCATGACATGTTGGGAATGGGCACAGAATTCAGTCCACGCTTTTTGAGACGTTATCTAGATTTAAACAAAGAAATCACTGAAGCTGTGAGGTCCTACACTTTGGATGTTAAAAGTAATGACTTTCCGAACGACAAAGAACAATATTAAAAAAACCTCCTGTTTTGCTCAACATTCTTTTCGAAGACAATCATCTTATTGCAATCAATAAACCTTCAGGGGATTTGGTTCAGGGAGATAAAACAGGCGATATTCCGCTGGTGGACAAGGTTAAAGCTTACATTAAAAAAAAGTATAACAAACCCGGTGATGTCTATCTTGGCGTAATCCACCGTTTGGATCGGCCCACCAGTGGCGTTGTTATTTTTGCAAGAACCTCCAAAGCTTTAACAAGAATGAACGAGCAGTTTAAAGATCGAACTACTCAAAAAGTCTATTGGGCGCTTGTCAACAAAACCTTCAAATCTAAAAAGGGGACTTTGACTCATTGGCTCAGGAGAAATCAAAAAATGAATAAGTCTTTTGCATTCGATGAGGAGCAAACCAATACTAAAAAAGCAATTCTTCATTATAAGAAAAGAAAAGAATTAGATCGTTATTTGTTGCTTGAGATCACATTAGAAACAGGTCGTCACCACCAAATAAGAAGTCAGCTTTGCGCATTAGGGCATCCCATTAAAGGAGATTTAAAATACGGCGCCAAAAGAAGTAATTCGGACGGGAGTATTGATCTTCACGCAAGGGCGTTGACGGTAAGTCATCCTATATCGAAGGAAAGAATAGAAATCATTGCTCCTCCCCCTCCTAAACCGGAATGGAATTTCGTTCTTTCCGATTAATTACTTTTGCTTTTTCCCTAATAATTTCTCCAATTGAGCGGTTTTCGATTTTACTTTCCAACCACGACAAAATGTCTAGGTATAAAAAGGCCCTTCGTTCGTATGGATCTTCTTCATATTGTTTTAACTCCTTGTGTAATTTAACAAAAGCGGCTTTTAATTCATGTGGATAAATATCACCCAAGCTCCTGACAAATCGCATCATTGCTTTTTGAACTTCATGCAAATCGTCCATTTTAATCAGATACTTGTAGGTTTCTCTCAAATGGTTTTCTAAATGATAATCAAATCCTGCTTCATAATGCGCTACGACATTTAAAATTCTAGTAAAGCATAGAAGGTCTTCTCGCATTTTCAGGTGTTTGTCACTTATAATTTTGTTCAGATAAACGATGCAGTTTTCATTGTCTCCTAAACCAAAATAAAGGCAAGCTATTTTATAATAAAACATCATGATGTGGTGCGGATCAATCTGATTTCTGAAATCTTTAATCCCTTTTGTCACTTCAGGAAGTATCTTAAGTCCTTCTTCAAAATCCCCTTGAAGAAAATACAAATTAAACCTATTGTTATAATAATACAAGAAGCTTAAACCTGCAAGGTTTTCATTCTTAGAAAACTCTAAAGAATTGATTTTTCCAAGCATATTTCGAAGGGTAATCTTGAATTTTTCAGGATATTTGATCAGGGCCAAGGATTCCATTAAGAAATTATTCCCTTTGAGATAAAAAACGGGATGAATTAAAATCATTTCTGGCTTTTCATCAAACATACTCACCCACTTGGAGGCATATTTAAAGGAAGATAAAAAATCCTGAACCAAAAAACTATACCAGACATGTGCTTTGTAGTACCAAAGCTTCTCTCTAAACCCAAGTTTTTCTACCTCCATTGTTGGCATGTTTTCGTAAAAAAACTTTGTAATCTCTCTAAACTCCTGATCACTTTTGGCATAGCCTGTTTTGATCAAACGCTCATAAAGTAAAAGGGATAAATTAGAAAGCTTACTGGCCAAGTCATTTTGTGTTCTAAGGAAATCAGCTTCCTGAATCAATTCTTGCGCCCGATTGGTTAGACTTCTTGTAATGTATTGAGACTCAATTAGCTTTTCAAATTCCACAATATCAAAAGCAGAATATTTTTCTTCGTTTTTAAGGGCAAGCATTTTTGCTTTGTCTAAGATCTTTAGACTCAATTTGTACAATCCTTTTTGATATAAAATGGCAGCAAAATCCATTTGCTCTCTGATCTGGATTCGAATGTTTTGATGAATTGGGTTGAGCCGTAAACTAATTAATATCTGTTTGAACAAATGGGCTTTCAAATTAGACAACTGTTGTTTGGTAACAATTCCCTTTTTAAGGATTGCGGTTTCACTATACTTATCTAACTTGTCCAAAAGATTAAAAAGGCTCAGGAATTTTGCGTCGTTGTTAGACCCCATTCGGCCTACGTAAAGTTTAAATTGACGCTTTTCAGATTTTGTGAGCGATTTAATCAGCTGAAATAAGTTGTCTTTTTGTTCATTAATCATTGTAGTAAAATCTGGTTTAATCTATTGTTTTATAACGACTTAAATGGAAAACAAATGTATAGAATATTGTAATAAAAATATTAATATAACCCCACTATTTCATATTTCATTATAATTTCGTTTAAATTAATATTCGAGTACCGCAAATGAACAACGAATACGTCCAAATTTTCGACACTACCTTAAGGGATGGAGAACAAGTGCCTGGCTGTAAATTAGACACCAAAAACAAACTTATCATAGCAGAACGCCTTGATTTTTTGGGTGTTGACATATTAGAGGCAGGATTTCCAGTTTCAAGTCCTGGTGACTTCGATTCTGTGGTACAAATTTCAAAGCTGATTAAAAACGCAAGAGTTTGCGGATTGACTCGTGCTGTGAAGAAAGACATTGAGGTTGCGGCAGAAGCGCTTAAGCACGCCAAACTTTCTCGAATTCACACAGGAATTGGAACCTCAGACACCCACATCAAATACAAATTCAATTCTGATAGAGAAAAAATCATCGAACGTGCAGTAGCTGCAGTGAGCTATGCCAAAACTTTTGTTGAGGATGTAGAGTTTTATGCGGAAGATGCCGGACGAACTGATAACGAGTTTCTTGCCAGGGTATGCGAGGCTGTCATTAAGGCAGGAGCAACTGTTTTGAATATTCCTGACACCACCGGCTATTGTTTGCCAGAAGAATATGGTGCTAAAATTAAATATTTAAAAGAAAACGTTACTGGAATTGACAAAGCCATACTTTCATGTCATTGCCACAATGACCTGGGGATGGCGACTGCAAATTCGATTGCTGGAATCATTAATGGCGCAAGACAAATAGAATGCACCATCAATGGAATTGGGGAGCGCGCTGGAAACACTTCTTTAGAGGAAGTTGTAATGATCATGCGACAACACCCGACACTCAATTTGGACACTCGAATTAATTCCAAATTGCTATACTCAACAAGCCAATTGGTTTCTGACAGCATGGGAATGCCAGTTCAGCCCAACAAAGCAGTGGTTGGCGCCAATGCTTTTGCACACAGTTCAGGCATTCATCAAGATGGTGTGATCAAGAGAAGAGAAACTTATGAAATCATGGATCCCCTAGATGTCGGAGTAACCGAGTCTGCGATTGTTTTAACTGCTAGAAGCGGTAGAGCAGCCTTGGCCTATCGAGCCAAAAATATTGGTTTTGAATTAGATAAACTTCAACTAGATAAAGTATATGAGCAGTTTTTAAAAGTTGCTGATCGACAAAAAGAGGTCAGTGATGAAGACATTCCTGAAATTATTGAATCCTGCGGATTCTAAAAAACAATTATTTTGCAACAAATGAAAAAAACACTTTTTGATAAAGTTTGGGACTCGCACGTGGTCCAACAAATAAAAGATGGACCCGACGTCTTGTTCATCGATCGCCACATGGTACACGAGGTTACCAGTCCTGTAGCTTTTTTAGGATTAGACAAAAGAAACATTAGTGTATTGTATCCCGAGCGTACTTTCGCAACAGCCGATCACAACACACCAACCATCAATCAACACCTGCCCGTTGCAGATCCTTTGTCAGCAAAACAATTGGACGCCTTAGAAAAAAATGCTGCTACACATGGTATTTCTTATTGGGGATTGGGTCACGAAAAAAACGGTATTGTTCATGTGGTTGGGCCTGAATATGGAATTACCCTCCCAGGTGCGACGATCGTGTGTGGAGATTCACACACTTCAACTCATGGAGCTTTTGGAGCGATTGCTTTTGGAATTGGAACTTCGGAAGTAGAAATGGTTTTGTCGACGCAATGTATTTTGCAACCCAAACCAAAAAAAATGCGCATCACCATCAAGGGATCTCTTGAAAAAGGAGTTGGTCCAAAAGATGTGGCGCTTTTCATTATCTCACAATTGTCTACCTCAGGTGCCACAGGTTATTTTGTGGAGTATGCTGGAGAAGTTTTTAATGAAATGAGTATGGAAGGAAGAATGACCGTCTGCAACCTCAGTATCGAAATGGGTGCCAGAGGTGGAATGATTGCTCCAGACGAAAAAACATTTGAATACATAAAAGACAGAGAGTTTACGCCTAAAGGTGAAAACTGGGACAAAGCCATGGAATATTGGTCAGATCTTAAGACCGATGCGGATGCTGTGTTTGACCAAGAACTTGTTTTCGATGGGAATGCTATAGAACCGATGATTACTTACGGAACAAATCCTGGAATGGGGATTGGAATTTCGGAAGGCATCCCAATGGCAGAATCCATCGACGGCGGAACAGCGACTTACAAAAAGTCATTGAACTACATGGGATATGAAGAAGGGGATACAATGATCGGTAAAGAAATTGACTTTGTGTTTTTAGGAAGTTGTACCAATGGTCGAATTGAAGATTTTAGGGCTTTTACGGAAATCGTTAAAGGTCGAAAGAAAGCATCCAATGTAACCGCTTGGTTGGTGCCAGGATCGCATAAAGTAGAAAAGGCAATTGAAGAAGAAGGTTTATTAGATATCCTTAAGGAATCTGGCTTTGAACTTCGCGAGCCGGGATGCTCGGCTTGTTTGGCAATGAATGATGACAAAGTTCCTACTGGAAAATATGCTGTTAGCACATCAAACAGAAATTTTGAAGGACGACAAGGACCTGGCTCTAGAACCCTATTGGCAAGTCCAATCATGGCAGCAGCGGCTGCAGTAACAGGAAAAGTAACTGATCCAAGAACGTTAATAAATTAATAAATGGCTTACGATAAATTTAAAGTACTCACCAGTACAGCAGTTCCACTTCCGATCGAAAATGTAGATACTGATCAAATCATTCCTGCTCGATTTTTGAAAGCAACAGAGCGCATTGGTTTTGGAGACAACTTATTTCGTGATTGGAGATACAATAATGATGACAGTCCCAAAGAAGATTTTGTTCTCAATAACGCCAAATTCAGTGGACAAATTTTATTAGGAGGCAAAAACTTTGGCTCTGGATCCTCGAGAGAACATGCTGCTTGGGCGATCTATGATTACGGTTTTCGATGCGTTATTTCAAGTTTCTTTGCGGATATTTTCAGAAACAATTGTTTAAACATTGGTGTTTTACCAGTTCAAGTAAGTGCTGAGTATTCCGCCAAAATGTTTGAAGCGGTCAATGCTGATCCAAAAACCTCAATTACGATTGATCTAGAAAATCAAAAGGTTACGCTTGACACTTCAGGAGAATCTGAAAATTTTGACATCAACCCTTATAAAAAAGAAAATATGTTGAATGGTTTTGACGATATCGACTATCTTCTTAACCTAAAAGAAGAAATCAAAGAATTTTCTAAAAACACTCCACTCTAAACTTATTTCTCAAACCTTGTGATGAAAAAAAGAACTATTGAAATCATGGACACCACGCTAAGGGATGGCGAACAAACCTCAGGGGTGTCGTTTTCTGTAGCTGAAAAACTAACACTTTCTAAATTATTATTAGAAGAGTTAAAAGTAGATCGCATTGAGATTGCCTCGGCAAGAGTCTCTGAGGGAGAATTGAATTCGGTAAAGGAAATTGCTGCTTGGGCCAAAAGCAAATCACTGTTGGATCGCATTGAAATCTTAACTTTTGTAGACCAAGGAACCTCCTTAAATTGGTTAAAAGATTCTGGTGCAAAAGTTCAGAATTTATTAACAAAAGGGTCTTTAAATCACTTGACACATCAGCTTAAAAAAACACCTGATCAACATTTCAAAGAAATTGAGGACAATGTTTTAGAAGCAGAAAGAGAAGGCATTACCACCAATGTTTATTTGGAAGATTGGAGCAATGGTATGCGAAACTCCAGGGCCTATGTCGATGAATATTTATCTTTCATTGCCACACAACCAATCAAAAGAGTATTGCTACCCGATACTTTAGGGATCCTCACTCATTTGGAGACTTTTAAATTTGTTTCTGAAATCGTTTCTAAGTTTCCAGAATTACATTTCGATTTTCATGGTCATAATGATTATGACCTAAGTGTCGCCAATAGTATGGAGGCCTTGAGAGCTGGATGTCATGGATTGCATCTCACCATCAATGGAATGGGAGAGCGCGCTGGAAATACACCAATGGCGAGTGCGGTGGCCAACATCAAAGATTTTTTACCCGAAATAAAAATAAATATTAATGAAACCGCACTGTATAAGGTGAGCAAGTTAGTTTCGACTTTTACAGGTTTTATTGTACCAGCAAACAAACCTATCGTGGGTGAAAATGTTTTCACTCAAACTGCTGGAATCCACGCCGACGGTGACAAGAAGAACAACCTTTATTTCAATAACCTGTTACCAGAACGTTTTGGTAGAACGAGAGAATATGCTCTAGGAAAAACCTCCGGTAAAGCGAACATTCAGAAAAACCTTCAAAAATTAGGCGTTACGCTTAATGATGATGAAATAAAAAAGGTCACCCAACGCATCATTGAGTTAGGTGATAAAAAAGAAAGGGTCACAACAGAGGATCTCCCTTATATAATATCTGACGTTCTCAATAGTTCCATGGAACAAAGAGTATTGGTTAAATCCTATGCACTTACACATTCCAAGGGACTTCAACCCAACACGACAATATCTCTAGAAATCGATGGAGAAATCATGGAAGCAAGTGCCTCAGGAGATGGACAATTTGATGCTTTTATGAGGGCCTTAAAAATAATTTATAAAAAGAAAAAATTAGAATTACCTCTTTTGGTTGACTACGCAGTTCGTATTCCACCGGGAAGTAATTCGGATGCTTTGTGTGAAACTTTTGTTACCTGGAAAAGTAGTACTAAGGAGTTCACCACACGTGGTTTAGATTCTGATCAAACCGTAGCTGCCATCAAGGCAACTGAAAAAATGCTAAACGTCAAATTAAATTAATTAACGACATATGAAATTAAAAATTGCCTTATTGGCCGGAGACGGTATTGGTCCAGAAGTAATCGATCAAGCAGTAAAAGTATCCGATGCAATTGCTAAAAAATTTGATCATCAAATCGAATGGATGCCTGCATTGACTGGTGCTGTAGCTATTGATGCGGTGGGAGAACCTTATCCAGACAGTACTCATGAAGTATGCTTGGCCTCTGACGCTGTTTTATTTGGCGCCATTGGACATCCACGTTTTGACAATGACCCCTCTGCAAAAGTTAGACCCGAACAAGGACTTTTAAAAATGCGCCAAAAATTAGGGCTATTTGCTAATGTACGCCCAACTTTTACTTTCCCGTCGTTAATTGACAAGTCTCCCTTAAAAAGAGAACGAATTGAGGGAACAGATTTGGTTTTTTTAAGAGAATTAACGGGTGGAATTTATTTTGGAGAACGAGGAAGAAAAGATGATGGCAACACCGCCTTTGACACTTGTACTTATACCCGAAGTGAAATACAACGATTGGCAAAAAAAGGTTTTGAATTGGCCATGACCCGATCAAAAAAATTATGCTGTGTAGACAAGGCAAACGTTTTGGAAAGTTCTCGACTGTGGAGAGAAACTGTTCAATCGATGGAAAAGGATTATCCAGAAGTTGAAGTTGCTTATGAATTTGTCGATGCCGTTGCCATGCGTTTGGTGCAATGGCCAAACAGTTACGACGTATTGATTACTGAAAACCTTTTTGGTGATATTCTCACCGACGAAGCTTCAGTTATCTCAGGCTCAATGGGCTTGATGCCCTCTGCATCTGTTGGATCGAAAATTGCACTATTCGAGCCCATTCACGGATCTTTTCCTCAAGCTACTGGTAAAGACATCGCCAATCCACTGGCCACAGTTTTGTCTGCGGCAATGATGTTTGAAATGGCATTTGGATTGCATGAAGAAGGAGCTTTGATTCGAAAAATTGTCGATCAATCGCTCGAAGAAGGTATTGTCACAGAAGACTTGATTGAAGGGAATGATAAAGCCTATAAAACCAGTGAAGTTGGAGATTATTTAGCCAGACAAATAAAATAATATTTTTTAATTTTTTATATTATTTGGAATTAAAAGTTTGGCAGGTTAAAACCCTACCTTCGAACAGATGGAGGTTAAAAAAAACATAGCGGTATTGGGTGGAGGTGCTGCAGGATTTTTCGCAGCGATTTCCGCTAAAACGCACCACCCTGAAGCAGAAGTTGTTCTCTTTGAAAAAACCAGCAATGTACTGGCTAAGGTAAAAGTATCTGGTGGTGGTCGCTGTAATGTGACCAATGGCAATACAGACATCAATTCGCTTTGCTTGGCCTATCCTAGGGGTGGTAAAAAACTTAAAAAAATACTACATCAATTTTCAACACAAGATACTAAAACTTGGTTTGAAAAGCGTGGAGTGCCCCTAAAGACCGAAGCTGATCAAAGGGTTTTTCCGGTTTCCAATCAGTCGCAAAGTATCATTGATTGTTTAATGGAAGTAATTGAAAAACTAGGCGTAAAACTTAAATACAGTTCCCACATCAAAAGCTTAACGCAACGAGATGAAAAATGGATACTTCAATTTAACGTTGATAAAAAACACGAGTCCTTCGACGCCGTAATTGTGGCAACAGGCGGAAGTCCAAAACTTAAAAGCTTTGATTGGCTAAAAAATTTGGGACACGAAATCATTCCGCCAGTACCTTCACTTTTTACTTTTAACATGCCCAAGGAACCAATCACAGCGTTGATGGGGATTGCTGTTGAAGAGGTACAAGTGAAAATCATTGGGACTAAAATACGAACCCAGGGGCCATTGCTCATCACCCATTGGGGAATGAGTGGTCCGGCCATCCTCAAAGCTTCTTCTTTTGGAGCAAGAGCATTGAGCGATAAAGAATATCAGTTTGAGGCTCAAGTCAATTGGTTGAATGAATCCAATACAGAACTGCTCTTTGAAAAGCTGCAAGCTTTTATCGAAATAAATCCTCAAAAGAAAGTGATCAACCACAAATCATTTCCCCTCCCCCAGCGTTTGTGGAAACATTTGGTTGTCACCTGTGACATCCCTGTATCGAGAAGCTGGAAAGAGTTGGGGAAGAAAAAAAGTCGCCAATTGATCACACTGCTTACGCAGCATAAATTTAAAGTAGCAGGAAAAACAACTTTCAAAGAAGAGTTTGTTACCTGTGGTGGCGTTTCGCTTGCCGATGTTGACCTAAATACCCTTAAAAGCAAAGTGGTGCCGAACCTCTATTTTGCTGGTGAAGTTATCGATATTGACGCAATAACTGGAGGTTATAATTTTCAAGCGGCTTGGAGCACTGGCTTCATTGCGGGCAAGCTTGCTTAAGTGCACTTTTTAATCAAGGTTAATCCATATAAGTTTGTGAAATTTGTAAGAAAATTCAGACAGGATTAATTTTTAAAATGCTTTCAAAAAAACAGGAAATAGATAATTTAAAATTGTTTTGAAGCGCTTATTAAAATCTGTTTTCTAGTGTAATATTTATCAAGAACAATTCCTTAAAAAATAATTCATTTAGTATCGATTTATTTTTAAAATCTTTCGAAAACAAAAGATACAAAATTCATTAGATCAAAATAAAATGTAAGTCTGAAAACAACTGAATCACGTTATTATCAACAGTTTCTAAGAAATAAAAACTCATTCAATCTATTTTTAATTTTGGTTGTCCTATTACGAGAAGCACTTTCTTCTAGATAAAGAATGCAGCTATTGAATTATTATATAGTTGTAAGAATTTGAATGTAAAAACATTTAAATAAAATAAAAAAAACTCTTTTAAAATGCGTTATGACTTTTAGTGAATGACTGAAAAAATTTTTCTATTTCATAAAGAATTTAATTTTACACTGAATTATAATGTCATAGAATACAACTTAATAAAGACCTACTCAATTTTATGTTGCACTTAAAATCCCACACTCATTTTTTTTCTCAATTAATCCATCTATCGAAATTCATCAGATCAATTATAAATGATCTGTGATAGGATACTATAGTTTTCAATTGAAAAACAAATTATAATATAGATTATTACCCCCTGATACTTTTCATGATGAACCCATTCAAAATACAAACAACAAAACCCTTAGTTCTTTTTTTACTTTTAATTTTAAGTCTTTTTAAAGTCCAAGGTCAGGTTAAAATTGGAGACAACGCTGAAGACATTTCTCCATTTGCCATTTTAGAACTAGAAAGTTCTGACAAAGGACTTTTGATTGTCCGCATGGACTCTGAAGCTCGAGATCAGGCATTCAGTCAAGAAACCCCTGTTGGGATGGTGATTTATAACACTGACCTAGACATGCTTCAATTTTATCAATATGAGGTGAACGCCACGACGGGAAGGCGCAGCGGAAAAAAAGTTTGGGGAACTTCCCTCACCCGCAGTGTACACATTACCCCTCCCGCCCAGCCCGAGTCAGGCGATCTTTATTTTGACGCCGAAGCCAATCAACTCTATGTTTGGAACCCGATTCAGAAGGAATGGATTCCAATTGGTGGATCGGCAAACGGTACGGCTGTTACTCCCGATGAAATTCTAAAAGGGTCCGTTGATCCGAAACTAAGCGACCTTCAATCAGCAGCAGGCTACTACCCCATTGGTACACTTTTTTTAAACAGTACGACCGGCTATCTTTATATGACTGAAGACAATGACAATGACGGACAGGTAGATTCTTGGATGCGTGTTACTGGACGAGGAAGTGACAACCTTGGTAATCACATCTTAAACAAAGATCTTCATCTAAAAACATTTACTTTAATCGATACCGATGGAGCTGGCGGAACACCCGGACAATTACTCACCCGAACCGCAAGTGGAACCCTTTGGGCAGATGCTAAGCCCTCATTTACAACCACCAACGGTTTGAACCTCAACAACAAGGTCTTAAAACTGGGCGGTGCGCTGACGGAACCTACCGTAATTCAAACCGATGCCACCAATACCATTGCAATCACTGGCTTAGAAAGCACAACCTATGATCCCAATATCAATTTGGTGAGTGTGGATCAAACCTCAGGAGTTTTGCAGCGGGTTAATGTCACCAATATCGTACAAGAAGAAGTCATTAAACACATTGCTGTAGAAAATCAGATTCAATTTCAAACGCCCTTGGTGATTAATTCAACTTCAAAAATAAATGTCTATCGCAATGGTGTGCTCATTGACTTTACCCAAAGTGCCATGAACATGATCCAAGTGGAAGCTCCAGCAAAATGTTACCAAGGCGACGAAATAAAAATAATTCAATTTCAATAACTTTTTATTAATTAAAACACCCAAATCATGAAAATTACTAACACTAAATCAATGTTTTCCCTGCTCACCATGGGACTCGTACTGTTCTTAGGAACAAGTGTTGCCTCTGCGCAACAAACCGCCGATTTCACCAAACAAGGTGATAATCTTGCTGCAGCAGCCACGGCGACCAATACCTCCGTAAAGCTGATTGACAACAAAGGAACCATAAAATACCTTCAGGTGGCCAATGGGCTAACTTCGTTTACCAACACAACTAATAATAAAACCCTAACCACATGGCAATTGGGAGGCACACTTACGGCCAACACCTATATTGACGTGAACGGAAACGTTTTTGGACTTGATGGTATTGAATTGGTCAATTCGGCGACAGCCTCCGCCTCAACTGATGCAGCCCCTGGAACGACACATGGATCTGGAGCAACGGGATGGACCCTTTTGGTGCGTGATGAGGCCACCGGTGCCATTCAGAAATTAATGGCTACGGATTTAATTCAGTCGGGATTTGCAGATGATGTAGCTACTGATATTGAAGCAGGAGTGGGTCAAATTGACATCACTGCTACGGGCATTCTTGGTTCTATGAACAGAGGCAAAATATGGGTCTATCGTAACGGTGCTAAATTAATCCATGGAACTGATTTTACCGTAGAAGATAATCTTGTAAAAGTGAAAAAGGTTGACGCTTCTTGGGATCTATATGGAGGGGATGTCTTTGAAGTACAATGGATTAAATAATCCCCGTTTCTTTTAGTTAAACCACTCCAAACTTTTAACTGTGAATTATAAATTTCTGTACCTACTGATCTGTATTTTAGGACTGCACAGTCTTACTGCACAACAACACCAAGTAATTGACAGTAAAGGAACCCAAATTACGGTTACCTCAAGTCAGGTATCTACAACATCCACAGCCCCTTCAAACCCCAATGAAGGGGACGTATGGATTGATACCGCTTCTAACACAATAAAAATTTGGGAAGAAGGCACAGTACCCGCCTGGAAAGAAATCGCCTCCATTCGAAATTGGATACCCTCAAGTCAAAACGGCAGTTACCTGGTCAACCACTTGGTAAGTTATGAAGGGGCACTGTATAAAAACTTGACAGGTACAAATTCGGTCACTACTCCTGACTTAGACACTACCAATTGGGCAGCACTGGAGGGAGAAGGCAATGCCGTTCCGCTTTGGAAATTGCTAACCAATGGAGGGAGCTACGTTAATAACGATGTGATCAATTACAATGGGATGCTTTACAAAAGCTTAACAGGTACAAATTCGGTCACTACTCCTGACTTAGATACTACCAATTGGGCAGTCTTACTAAATACTTCAATTAGTGATGCCGATGGCGACACCAAAATTGAAGTTGAGCAAACTGCGGATGAAGATATAATTCGTTTTACTACGGCAGGTACAGAAAGGCTCAAGCTTGATGGATCGAGAATAATACCCACGAACAGCAACTTTTCTGTTTTTATTGGTGAAAATGCAGGAACGGATACTGTTTCGTCTTCCAATAACAATGTCTTTATAGGAAGAAATGTCGGTAGTAGTATTACTACAGGAAACGGAAATGTAGCCTTAGGGACTAACGCTTTGGTGAATAATGATGTAGGGATTAATAATACCGCATTAGGAATAAGCTCACTTCAGTCAAACCAAAACGGAACGGGGCTTGTAGCGGTTGGTGTAAGAGCATTACAATCAAACACTAACGGAATACAAAATACAGCTTTAGGAAAAGATGCTCTAGGAGCAAACACCACAGGAGCGTACAATATAGGTATAGGACCTGATGCGGGTAGGTATATTGCAAATGGGAGCACTCCACGGGAAACAGGAGCGAATAGTATTTATATCGGAAAAGATACAAAAGCAAGTGTTGACGGGACTAGAAATGAAATTGTTATTGGTACTAATGTTACGGGTAAAGGGGACAACACAATTACCCTAGGCAATGGAGCAGGTTCTGAACTTTATACTGCTGCGGATATTATTTCAAAACGTTTTCATACCATTTGGAAGTCAAACGAAAACATTTACGCTATTGATGATATTGTAATATACAACGGGATTTTTTATAAAAACTTAACAGGAAATAACACGGCAGTTGCCCCAGATGCTGATACCACCAATTGGTTCCCAAACAGAGGAAATGTTTCCACTTTTACCTTATTAAATAATCAATTGATTAGCGTTAATCAAACTTTTGAGGTAGAGTCAACTGAACTTCTTGGAAGTGGGGTTGACTGGGCACCAAATGGAGATTTTACATTAACCCCAGGAACTTATGAATTAATAGCAGAGGTTCTTATAGATTTTCATGATAACGCATCAGGTGTTCTTCATTTTACTTTCACCGACGTTACAAATGCTCGATTTCCAGCGAGTTATGAGGGAACAGCTGTTATGAATAATAGTAATAGAGCCTACGGATCAGTACCGGCAAGAGCCTTTATAACAATTACAGCGAATACTACGGTACGATTAGGTTGTACTGCTACAGCTTCAGGGTGGCCTAATAGGGGTAGAATTAAATCAGATAACGGCCAGAGCAGGATTATCATAAAAAAAATTAATTAAGACAAGAAGGCTTATTAAAAGGAGGTTCATACTAATTGCACTTGGAGACAGAGTATTGAGAATTTATAGTTAAACCGTTTTCTGTAAAGTTTTTAAAAAAAATAGTGACATATTCTGGAACACCCACACAAAGAACATTCCATAATTCATGGTTTGTCAATCGGTTTTAAAGCAGAATTTGTATAAAATCATTCGAAAAAAGAGTGATATTTTATATTAAATGTATATGCTGCAGCTTAAGATTAGTGATGCATTCAACGCATATGTAAATCAACACAAATTATTTACCTTTGTAATATAGATTTAAATAGTTTTTTGTAAATTTTGCCATAATTTCTTTTTATGGAAGTCGTAAAACACGAGGAAGGTTTTGAAAAGCTAGAAACAAACCCCAATATCAGCAGAAAGGTTGTTCATTTAAAAGACTTAATGTTTACCGTCATTGAGTTTTCGAATGGCCCGATGAAGGAACCGGACCCGCCTCACAACCACCCCCACGAGCAAATCTCATATGTTGCGGCTGGAAAATTAAAGTTATTTATTGAAGACAGAGAATACCTCCTTAGTGAAGGAGATGTTTTTAAAGTCGAATCCAACCTTAACCATTCCATACAAACCTTAACAGAATTCGTAAAACTCATCGATGGATTCTCCCCGATTCGAGAAGATTTTTTACCAAGCTCCCATTAAAAAATTAAAACACTACTATTCCATAATTTATTATTATTAAATCCCAACCTAAAAACCAAATCATGAAAAAGATTAAAAATCTACTGCTTTTTTCCGTTTTATTAATATTCTCAAATTGCGAATCCCAGACTAGTAAAATGGGAGATTTTAAGTTACTGCCCGAACCACAAGAGTTTTCAATCACTGGAGTTAGTGATTTAAAATACAGTGATCTCAAGTTTTATTACGCTTTAAACAATGAGGCGCTTCCTGAAAACGGGCCCCTACTTGAAAATATTCTTGAAGCAAAAGATTCGAAGGGTGCACAAATTCGCTTTTCAATAGAAAGTAATTTGGATATACGACCGGAAGGTTATCATCTCGAAATTTCTGCCCATCAGATTTTGATCACAGCCAAGGATCGAGCAGGCTTGCTTTATGGCTTTTCTACTTTAGAGCAGCTGATGGAAGATGCCAAAGATCAAAACGTTGCGCTTCCGATATGCAAAATCAAAGATTACCCCCTACTCGCTTTTCGCGCCATTCATCTAGACATCAAGCACCACAGAGAGAAGATTTCCTATTATTATGATTTGATGGACAGATTAAAAAAATATAAAATCAATGGAATTATACTAGAGTTTGAAGATAAAATTAAATATGCAAAGCATCCTTTGATCGGAACTCAAGAAGCGTTGAGTATTTCAGAATGGAAAAAACTGAGTGAATATGCTCACGCAAGAAACATCCAAATCAGTCCGCTAGTTCAAGGGCTAGGACATGCCTCCTATATTTTAAAACATGAAAAATATAAAGACCTTCGTGACGACCCTGAGAACGATTGGGCTTTCAACCCCTTAGATCCCAGAACCTATGAACTCCAGTTTGATTTGTACCACGATGCTATGAAAGCGACCCCCCATGGAAAGTACTTACACGTGGGAGGTGATGAAGTGCAAACCACCGGAAGGGGAAGTGATAAAACATCATTGGAACTGCAATTGATATGGCTCAATAAAGTCTGTAAATTTGCTGCTGACAATAACAGAATTCCTATTTTTTGGGATGATATGCCGTTAAGATATGCCGAAGTTTATAGCCCCATGTTTAAACCAGAAATGACTCAAGCAGAAGTCGATAAGATTTGGGATGAAAACCAGCATAAATTAGAAGAATTTCTACACCTTTTCCCTAAGAATTGCATCTACATGCGCTGGAACTATAGGGCCTCCCAATCCATTGGAAATACAAAAGCAATGGAATGGTTTTCTGAAAAAGGATTTCAAGTAATGGGAGCAACGGCTGGTCAAACACGCTGGATTTTGATGCCACAAAAAGAAAGCAATATGGACAACATAAAAACATTTGCTTTGTCTTCTATTAAACACGATCTCAATGGTTTATTACTTACGCTCTGGGATGACGATTCTCCTCATTTTGAATTGTATATGCGTGGGATAATCGCTTTTTCTGCCTATTCTTGGTCAGGAGATAAGAATTCCAAAGCGGCCATTAAATCCGCCTACCGTCAAAGAGAGTTTTCTTATAAGGTGGCAAACAAAGAGCATGCCTTTATCGATCAACTAGAAGCGCCAGTCGCTCATTGGAGGAACATGCTCCTAGATGGATTTAATCGAAATAAAATCAGAAGAAGCAACCAACCTTCTGAAGATTTATTGATTGAGCTCCCCAACAAAGAAAACATGGGGAAATGGAGTGAAAAATATAAGGATCTTTTAAATGAAGCCCAACTGAACCTAATGACCTGTGATTCAATTGATTTAAAAATTAAATACATGAAGAGCCAAGCCAAAAGGAACAACTTTACCCTTGAGGTTTATGAGCAGGTCAATAATCTCGTGCGTTATAGCAATGCGCTACTAATTTCACTCAAAAATTATGATGAGGCGAAAAACAAAGAGCAAGCCTCACTATATCTTGATAAATTAAAGCAATTGGTTGAGGAGTTTGGCTCGATAAGAAATGAGCTAGAAAAGACCTATGCAAAAACACGAATTCTCACCAAATCTAAAGATTATATTTTGGATCAAGACCACCATAACCATTTGGCGAATCAGTCAAGGTCTTTCGATTGGCAATTTCAGGTTGAAATATTAATGCTTGACAAAATAAAAGAAGAATTATTTTAACCCATAGCAAAACCTTAATCATGAAAACCACAAATCGTCTGTTTGTTTTATTACTTTTTTTAATTTACTCCTGTAATGCTCCTACAGGAGTAGAAATGAAGCAAGAAAGCACCATTGCAATCGAACTAACTGATACAAATGAGACGATCCTCAAAAAGGCAACCCATGTCATTCCAACACCAAATCAATTCGAGGCATTGAAAACTGAATACATGGCCTTTATTCACTTTGGGCCTAACACCTTTTCAAAAAGAGAATGGGGAAACGGAAAAGAAAATCCTGAAATATTCAATCTGCAAAATCTAGATACGGATCAATGGTGCAAAACCATGAAATCGGCGGGAATGAAAATGGTTGTTTTTACCGCCAAGCATCACGATGGATTTGTTTTGTTTCAAAGTCGTTACACCAAGCATGGGGTGATGTCCTCTCCCTTTAAAAACGGCAAAGGAGACGTGTTGAAAGAATTGTCTGAATCTTGTGAAAAATATGGGTTGAAATTGGGGATTTACCTTTCCCCTGCAGACTTGTATCAAATTGAAAATAAAGAAGGACTGTATGGAAACCTTAGTAAATATTCTGAAAGAGTTATCCCCAAAGCTGTGGAAGGCCGACCTTTTAAAGACAAAAGAACTTTCAAGTTTATGGTGGATGATTACAATGAATATTATCTCAACCAGCTTTTTGAATTATTAACAGAGTATGGTCCCATTCATGAAGTTTGGCTAGACGGGGCACATCCAAAAAGAAAAGGAGGGCAAAAATATAATTACCTGGCGTGGAAGGAACTCATAAGCGAACTGGCTCCCGAAGCAGTTGTTTTTGGCAAACAAGATGTTAGATGGTGTGGAAATGAGGCTGGTATTACTCGAGAAACGGAATGGAATGTCATCCCCTATCAAGAAGATCCTAGGGGCATGAATTCTTTTGTTGATCTCACAAATATCGACCTTGGAAGCCGAGAAAAACTTTATCAGGGAAAGTTTCTTCATTACCAACAAGGGGAAGTTGACACCTCCATTCGTGAAGGTTGGTTTTATCGGAATGATGATGAGCAAAAGGTTAGAAATGCAGATGATATTTTTGATATTTACGAAAGATCGGTTGGTGGCAATGCAACTTTAATCATGAACATTCCCCCAAATCGAGAAGGACGTTTTTCACCCCGTGATGTGGAGGCTTTAATTGAATCTGGAAGAAGAATAAAATCAACTTACACCGAAAATTTACTTGAAGGAGCAACTGGGCCAATTGAAATTTTGGATGAAAATGAAAATAGTTTTTTATTGATTGATGGCACTAAAGAAGTAATAATAACAACAAAAAAACCAATTTTGACCAACAGATTTGTCATTCAAGAGGCCATTACCACACACAGTGAAAGGATAGAGAAACATGCCCTAGATGCATGGCTAGGAGACGAATGGAAAGAAATCGCCTCGGCAACAAATATTGGGTATAAAAAAATCCTTCGTTTTCCAGAAATTGAAACCAATAAATTCAGAATTCGAGTTTTAAAATCACGAAATATACCAGCAATATCAGGAGTTAAAGCTCACTATTACCGACCAATTCCTCCAGAAATTGCTATTGAAATTGACTCAATAGGGCGGGTAACAATTGCTCCAAAAAAACATGAGTTCAAATGGAAACCTCATGGAGAAAACACAATTCTAAATATTAATGGAGACATCGAAATTCGTTATACAATCGATGGGACTACTCCCGCTAAAAATTCAAAGCGATATACAGCTCCATTTAGTTTAAAAACAGGAGTAGTAAAGGCTACGGCTTTTGTTAAAGAAAAATCAGGTAACGAAGCGATATTAAGTTTCAAATAAAATGTAAAATGAAAATCGGCTACCTTCAAAACGATCCCATATTCGGCGAAAAAAAAAAGAATTTTGAAGACGTACGTCAAATAATTAAATCCAACAAGACTGACCTTTTGGTGCTCCCTGAATTGTTTGCCACGGGCTATACCTTTACTTCTGCAGAAGAAGCGAGAAATCTTGC